>Ga0209489_100257_pt1:0-52500 | contig 90682 bp, 55 predicted proteins | sample SiratrowhiteBW_FD_187527 | JGI IMG/M metagenome (GOLD analysis project Ga0209489, IMG submission 187527) | Root nodule microbial communities of legume samples collected from California, USA - Siratro white BW (SPAdes) (version 2) | ecosystem: Host-associated > Plants > Roots > Nodule...
AATTGATGAGTCTTAAACAAACAACACACACAAATAATCTGCAAGGAATAGAAGAAAGAACGGAACACGGGCAACACACAAGATTTAACGTGGTTCGGTTTCCCTAATCCACGTGCAACAGGAAGAATTTTATTCACTTGTGATTGCTGAAGATTACAAATACAAGTTGTGTATTTATAGGGAGAAACTAGGGTTACTGTCTAATTGGGCCTAACTCAAATCAAGCCTCCACAAAGCCCAACACACAAGACATGAGAATCCTATAGGACTAAAATAAAATTTGAGAATTTCATAGGTCGTTTTCTGCAACAAATTATTATTTGTGTGTGCAGAAAAAACCAAAAGACAAACCCTGCAAACTGAGCTTTCAGTCCAAATTAACCACATGCCATGATAAGAGTTAAACCTTATTCGGCTAATGCACCAATAATGAAGAGGACCTTGCAACAAGCCAAAGTTGGCTTCTCCAACTCAAGTACAACTACACTTCTGTGTTTTCCTTTCCACTTCTATTATTTTCAATCTCATCAACTTTACATCCTTATTTCTTCACTTTTTTATATATGTATATAATTTTCAAGTTTAACAGGCATGATTTTCTCAGTGCAATTTTTTTTTATACTTTCAGTTATTTTTAATATGATTTTTAAAACAATTACAATAAAAATTAACAAATGTATCTTATACAAAAGTCACATATCCTGTTTATTTATGCATTTATTTTGAAACAAAAAAGAACAGTAAAAGTGATCTTTAGAAGTTGTAAAAAAAATATATCATTTGTTGTTGTATAGATAATTAGATAGGACCGGAGAATTATGGGGGAAAAAGATGTACTAAATAAGGATAAGAAAGTAAGAAGAGACAGTAAAAAGGAAAAGTTTGCATGATGTTCAAGTTTTAATAGGCACCAAGAGTTAAAGTAATAAAACTGATGGTTTCTTGGTGGAAAATTTATAATTCTGGTACTGATTTCGAAGAACAGGCATCATGGGTGTCACATTTTTGTAGTCCCACAAGATCCTACGGTTTACCTAGAATCTTTGTTCTGCTTTCATGTGGCATCTCATTAGGGAGTTAGATTGAAAAGGACCAGTTTTGATGGCTAGAACTTGTGGTCAAGTGTGTCCTTTGATGATGATAATAGGCACCTTTTTTGGATGCAAATAAATAGTGCAGTAGTAGTATATATTCACTCTTTATAATTCATTGGTACTATGATGCGTGGATTACATTCTAAGGAAAATCAATACACAGACTGTGTCTATAAGCATGCTGTACTACTAACACCTTTGGTCCACAAAAAATATGACATCCTCTGAATGGGATCTGCAAATTCACATCAACCCTTAATCTTTTTATTATTATTTTAATGGTTTTTCACATGATAAAAAGTAGGCTTCAGCAAGTTGGATACAATACATAAAAAGTGTGTATGTATTTCAATGCCTTTTTTGTTTTCTAAATATATAAAAAGTGAAATTATTATGAAGACTTGATGTTTAGAAAATATTTTTGTGCAGAGTAATAAGTGTCTACCCAAGAAAGGATTAAGGTAATGAGAGGGTGCTATTATCCAACTCATACTCACACATATTGTTTTAGAACAAAAAAATAGGGACACTTTTGAACTATTTCACTCTACAACACACGAATTCAAGTGTTGAACACCCTACTAATCACAAAACCTACTGCTCCATGCTCCACTGGGTTTTGGGCCTAACAGCTTATACTGGCTTTTCATACTTTGGTCATGTGAAGGACCACACATGTTCAACGTACTTCAAACATTTTTTACTTCACCATGAACCACAAACCAGTAAAACTGCACATGTACAAGTTTCTCCAAAACCATTCAAAGTAATGCAAAGGATATATATAAATATACTTAAATTAGCAGTTGAGACTTTCTTGTTGAAAGCTTAAAAAACATGAATTTGGACACTTTTTGTTCCATTTGGACCTAATTAAAAAACTTCATTATCTTCATAATTAACTACATCACAATATAGTTTTTTGAATAATTCTTAAATTATTTTGTTAAAAAATCGGGCACAATCGAGTACTACTATTAAATCAGCAAAAGCATAATAAATGATGTCATTGAAAATTTCAACCGAATAATAATATATAATCAACCTTTGTTTGAGAAGATAATGCACTACACACCTCTATTTAGATGAATAAGATTTCTCTACCTAGAGATCCTTGTACACTAAGCACAATAAGGAACATTCAACCTTAATATCTTTACACTGTATTGTTAAAAAAAATAAAATAACTAAGGAACCAAAAGTTTAGAATGATGTAAATGAATAACATCTTCAACATTATTTTGTTTACGAGGTTGACGTTTTCTTGTGATATTTCATCACACTATCAACATATGCCTTAATTTCCCCACTTCCTATCACACTCCCTAGGCTCAATAACCTTAACTGAGCCATCAGAAAGTCCAATTGCAAATTGATTGGGCTCATCAGGATGCGCTGCAACAACAATAGGAAACACATTTTGCCTGCAAAAAAAGGGTTAAGCATTAGTTATTTTGAAGAATATGGATGAGGATCGTGTGAGAAAATTCATCTAGATTAGTTGAATATAAAGAAACTCTAGACTTCCCCAACTATATACGATGGAGGAACATTTTTACACAAGTTAAGAGCATTTTCACACAAGTGAGAGGAGTGAACAAGAGTTATACAATTATACATGAATGATAGGATTCAAACTTTTATAAAGTCATATCATAACCTAAAAAAATCATGTTCTGTAAAAGAAAATCACAAGACAATTTATATTCTCTGATATGATACATCTCAAATATAAAGAGATATAAATTTTAATGAAGTGTTGGAAAACCTGATTATTGCGGGTTGATGTAGGTATGCTGATGAAGCAATACGACATTTGACCTTGAGAGTATTGGCATCAAATATTCCAATATTTCCATCAGTGAAAGCAGCATAAATCAGCTGGCTATTGCAGGAATATGTTGCAGATGATAAGGAAGCAAACAAAGACTCTTGTGGTAGCCACTGTGATTCAACACGAAGATGTTACTAACTCATTTACAATAATAAACACAATAACATAGTAAATTGAAATAGTTGCTTACCCGTTGAATCAAATCCATTTTAAAAGCATCATATAATGCTACTTGAGTCTCATGGCACACCAAGAAGCATATTTGATCATTGTTGAATTGCACTTGAGTATCACCAACAAGTGCATTTCCTGTGGGCATTTGGATTGATATTGATTTCCTCTTATGCCATGAGTCAATGCTCCAAAAAGAAAGCTACAGCAAACAAAACAATTCCATTTTTTTTATTCTGAAGTTATAAATTAAAAATAGTTTTAAAAGAAATGTGAAATAGACTGAAATTGAATCATAGTGAGAATTAAGGACGACAAAACAATTACAAAAGAACTATAGTAATAAAATGGACTTGACATAGTTGAAATAAAGTTAAAATGAAAATAAATATAATATTTTTACTTTAAGATACCATTAAAGTAAGGCTAAATTATGGTATTGAGATTTTATATAGTAAAATAACCAACATGATACTTTTTTTTATTTTGAGTTAAGTGCTTGGAGGAATAAAATGAGATTCCAACCAATCAATTTTCATTGGTTTGGACTTTTTTATTTATTTTTATATAACCCAAATTAAATTAACTCCAATCAAGAGTATGTTAGTTTAGTTTGGATAAATTGAATTTTTAATTATATAAATATGAAAAATTGAATTTTGAGAAGAAGAAAAAATATATTAATATATTCAAAACTTGAAAAATACTCAGTTTATTAAAAGGCATAAACATATTTTTGTTGTAATTGACTTACATAAACTAAATAATAAAAAAATTACAAGTTTACACTATGTAATAAATAAGAATAGAAAAATTCACATAATTAATTTGATTTGAGTTCATCCAATTTTTCAATCACAAATTCACTATTTTTACCAATCACCATTAGGTTTGATTTGTTTGGTTCCACTGAATTTAATTAGAAAAAAAATATAACTTATTTAATTATTTGAATTAAGATTCTTAAATTGATAAAGTATATATAAACCAATGAACATTTCTATGTTAAAACAAGTGAGTAATTAATATTTTATACTTCTTAATCTCACAACACATATTTTTGTGAAATGAAACTAATATAATTATATCGATTTTAATCCATAATAAAAATTGTAGACAATTTTCTTTTATTATAGTGGGTCTGAGAGTCTAAAATCTAGATGTTACTTCTTATTATTGCATAAAAAAAAACCAAAAATTCAATGTATATAGTAGTAAAAAAGTAAAAAAAAAAAAAAAAAATTTAATGAAAAAAAAAAAAAAAAAAAAAAAAAAAAAAAAAAAAAAAAAAAAAAAATAAAAATAAAAAAAAAAAAAAAAAAAAAAAAAAAAAAAAAAATCTAATGAGAATGAAAATGGAAAGGGAAGGAAAATTTCTAGAAAATATATAAAAATTTGATGATAACGAGAAAAGAAACACAGATAAGTTATACATTTGGGATTGCATCTAAAAGATGGAAAGGAAAAAGAAAGAAAGTAAAATGAAGTAATAAGATTAAAAAAAAATGTAATGTAAAGCTCATACCTAATGCTCATTTTCAGAAAGCAACAACAACTAACAATACAACTAATATTCCAATAGAAATCATGGCTAAATACCTGAGCATCAGCACCTGATGAAACCAATACATTCAGTTGAGCTGAGAAAGCTAAACCACTGATATACTTATGATGACCTTTCAATATAGATTTGACCTAAACAAAGAAAAAGTCAAATCAATATATGATTCTAGAAAAATTTAGAACTTAAACTCTAGAACAACTTTGAAGTAATTACCTCATTCACCCTAACATTATAAATGCGAATTGTGGAATCATTCATCCCGATAGCAACAATGTTGTTATCTTTAGGGTGAAATGCAAGGAAGGTTGGAATAGGTGGAGGTGGCATAAAAGTTGTCATAACCTAAAACCACACAAAATTTTCAAATAGATAAATATTGTAAGAGAAAACTTATTATAATGACAAACTATATTAACATATGAGCTTTCATATCACCTTAAAAGTCATCATGTTGAATAATGAAATTTTTCCTCCACATGCTGACATAACATAGGAATCATTCTTTGAGACTGCCATGCATGGAAATATTGCTCTAGAAGAGTTTGGGAGATCGTTCACCATCAGAATACCATTACTTGGTTGCCAAAGTTGCGGAGCAACTCTTGTTGTGGCCTTTTGAACAAACGCAAGAAAAATTAGATCTTTATGTGAACACACTCACACACATAAGGAAAATGTTCACAATGTCTTGGTTTACCTTTCCACTTGGATTCAATTCATTACGACTCCATTTCCACAACCTCTGAATCCCTCTTGAGCCAAGAGCAATAAGACCAACTCCAGAATTTGTGTAAACAAGACGAACAACCTTGGTAAAAATAAGATTTTATGAACACAATATAAATTAAGAATCCTATATAGAAAAGGAAAGGTTGCAAGAAATACCTTATTAGTGGGATCCACACTCTCTGGCATAGTAATTGTTTGACACTGAATAGGGTCCACTATTTCTGTAGTTTCCCAAACTGGTGCCTAAAAAAACCTCTACCACATTAATCTTAAAATCATTTTAATTTACTTGATCTGTAATTTAACTGATGCTAATAAATTCAACAGAAAAAAAAATTAATCTTTTCAAGTACATTTGTTTTATTATTTAACCTTTGTTCCAAGTGGAGCTTGAAGTGTTTGATGAGATCGAGATTGAATGACCCTGAAGTATTTCATGCCCTCAGAATTAGAAAGGACTTTGAAACCACCATCTGATGTGGTAACAACAAGCAAATTCCCTTCCTTGTTGAATCTCAAGCGAGGGAGACTCTGAGACAACAAGAAGTTAACTGTATCAAACAATGCCCTAAAATTGCATCCAAAAATGGAAAGTGCAAAGACTACTCACAGGAAGACCACCCTCAGCATCTGTACTAAACAAAACATTGACATTATCCATATGCCAAAACTTGATCTGATTATCTTCACCAGCAGCCAAAAAACGACCTTTTGTTGTGTCAAATTGCACAACGCCGTTAGATTTCTTTCTAAACCCTAAATATGTTCTTTGTGGTGCTCCTTCTCTTTCATTCCACTCAACTAGGAAAGAATCTCCATCTTTACCTGTCCCACAAGAGAACAATCTGAAATAGCAAACAAGAATCATAACTCACATCATAGTTGTTAAATAAAAAACCTATATGATTAAAAATAGTACAAAACTGATGAGATATATTTGCTGATTTTCTTACCTATTTCCTTGACTACTATAGAGCATTGTGGTGCACCACTGTCCAGGAGCATCATACTCCAATCGAGAGCCCATGTTATCATATAACCATGCCTTGATTTTTCCATCAATAGAAGTTGAAAATATATACTGCATATGTATGTATGGTGTCTAACTACTGTTAGTTCTAAATTTAGGGCAACACTTTTTACAAGAAACCAACACCATCATTTTCTCTTTACATGCATATTCAATCATCTTTGCATTATTAATAACACTTGAAATGGAACAATATTAAAGAATAATATTCCAAAGGCATATAGAAGTATTACCAAATCAGATCTTAGTTCCTAGAAAATGGGCTTGCATTATATTTCCACAAGCTTTTTTTTTTTTTTTTTTTTTTATAATTCTTACTTTATTTAGAGTGGAAAAATTCTACATGATGATACTCTTTTAGGTTTCATACTTCTAGTTTGAAAATTTAGATATTTTTTTATCAACTTATAACAAACAAAAGTATCATAGTTTAGGATGATACATCAAGATCAATATAAGAAAGTCCACCATGTGAGAGAGGGACTTTAGGACTTTTACCTGAATATTTTCCTTTTGATGAGGACAAATAGAATAAACAGGTGCTTGATGCCCTTCAAAGTTAAAAAGCTTCTTTCCTTTTAAATCCCATACCTATAACATTATTTCACAAAAATAATAATTAAGGATAAATTCATTTGACTAGAAGCTAATACATAGCAAAAACTACTTGTTACCTTTATTAACTTGTCATCTCCACAAGTTACAATACATAACTGCTTGTTCAAGTTAGAAAAAGCCAAGTCACTAACACCACCAGCATGAGCATCAATCTGCAGTGAAGAATACATCAGTAAAAATTACAAAAAATTATATTAAATTATTATTGAAACTGATCTCAACATGCCTCTAAGAGCGGTCGTAGGTGATTAGGTGCTTGATAGACATATAAATGAATCAGATGTTTTGTATAAGCAACCCCTGAAAAGAAGAAAAGTTTTAGTATTAACCACCAATTATGAAACAAACTGGAACCAAGTTTTCTTAAAGCATACTTACCAATAAAATCTCCACCACCACCCCATGCTACACGACTAATGGATACAGAAGGGTCTTTCAAAATTGTAGTCTGTATAAAATCGAATTCAATAAACTCCAATCACAAAAACATATCGTGTCACTTTAAATAAATATAAATTTAGCGTGCAATAAAAAAATATAACTTATCTATTAATAACTATGCAATATAAACCTGAAATAACACAGAACAAATAGAAATATTCCATATTTTGAAAGGATTTGATATAAGCCTTTCTTGATGCCCTGCTTCCCAAAGTGAGATTTCACCATTTGCACAGCCAACTGTTTCAAAAATCAATTTTCTAAGTCAGTAATAGAATTGAATTCCTCATAAGACAATACATTAAATTATTTATTTCAACCTACCAGCAAGTAATGAATGAAGAGAAGGATGAAAATCCATGCTTGTAATTGGTGAACCTTGTTGCAATGTACAAACAACAATTTTAGGAAGATCATCAAAGAAGCAAGATGCTTGTTGCGGTGGAGCATTGTATGTAGCCTACATTTATTATTAAGAATTTTACATTATACATATGAAAATCCAATTGCATGGAAAAGAAAACATGTCAAACTTTTGTAACTACCTCTTCTACATGTTGTGTAGTTCGCATCTGTGTCATTAGTTGTTCTTGATCATTGTTTAAATAATCCAACATTCCAAGAGTATTGGGTGCTCCTGGATTGTTCAAAATACAAGAAATTGAATAACATGTGAACTTGACAATTGAATATTCGTCAAACAAACATGGCAAAAATTGACTACTTCACATATAAGTCTCATCATAGTTTCCACCCTAATAAAAAACATCTTACACAATTAAAAATTAACCCAATTATACCTTGATGTGGAGGAACAGACAATGAAGAAGCAACAGCTACAGGTAATTGGGAAGATGTTGAAGGAATCTCATTCATTGCCCACCCAGTTAAAGCATTAACATTAGAAACAGATTGGGATGGTGTAAATCGCTGCACAAAATTAAATAATAAGTAATATTGAAAGGTTGGAAAGAAAAATGTTAGATATATAACATTTTTAGTAATGAATATTCAAATTAAATAATTACACAAATTACATCCATACCCCAACATTTGCTCCAAGTGAAGCATAAGATGAAGGATTCACTACTGGTGCCATAGGAAGGTTGACAGGACTAGGTGCATGGGATCCATTTGCAGGTGAACAAGAATGGTTAATAAATAAAGTTTTAATGTCTGGATTTGGCATTGGATTCTTGCACGATTGATGCTGCCAATTCAAACTAGATAGAAAATATTGACAACACTTCCCAATCATTATTAAAACATTGTGAAAATGAAGAAATTTTGTGTAATGTTCAACCCATAAAAAAAATATAGAATTAATTACCTCTGATTAATCAAGGTTCGTAATCGACACGATCTAATGGATGGAAATTTAAGCTTATTTTGAAGGAGAGGATTTGCTTCAATTAATCTTTTAAGCTCTACTAGTAATATATTTCGAGCTGATATAGTATCACCATACTTTGACAATTGTTCATTTTCCCTGAATTCAATCAAAGTTCATATTCAAAATGAAATAAAAGAATAAAACTTTATTATTCTCAATCAACAACATAATATAAAATAACAACATAGAAATATTTACCTAAAATCATTAAGAGTTAGAAGATTTGTGATCTCTTTAAATAAATATTCGTTGAATGATTGAAAAACTTTCAAATCATTCACTAGAATTTCAATAGCTCCCACTTTGTCTCGTCTAAATGAAAACATGGAAAAATATTAAAAGTTTATAACATTAAATAGTCTATACCATACATTGATAAATACTTGAATATAAACTTATAACAAGTAATTAGAAAATAACATCAATAACCTGTCTAAAGCTTCAAGATATTTTTGCTTCCTAATCTCAAAGAAAGTCATCATGGAGTACCGATTGTCATCAACTTTTGTAAATCCAAATAGGTATTTCTCAACATTGTCCCACTCTCCAGCCAATACTATCTCTTCAAAATATTTAACATTGAAGAACAAACCTGATTCTTGTTCTAACCTGAATCCAAATACAACACAAAATAAAAACATTTTCAAATGTTAATTCACCATATTATCTACTTATCATATATGGACATAGTAGAACATAAACAATAAACTAAAGTTTTAGAAATGAGATTATGGTTCAATAATAAATGGGAATGAAAAATGGTGTGGAGACGTGAATGATTTCAATGAGAATTAGTCGAGATTGATATCTTTGTGAAAAAATTATCACAAAAATAAATCAAGAAGGCCAGAGAAAGACAAGTAATGTGAAGGGGAGAGGAATTTGAAATCTATAGTGTTAAATCAACTCATAAATGTTTGCATGATGATGATGATAATAATAATAATAAGAATGTTAACAATAATAATAACAATAATAATAATAAGAAGAAAATGAGGAGGATAATACTTTTTTTTCAATTGTGAAAAATAAAGACAATCCCAAATGATTTATACTTTGTTTGAAAAAATAAAGACAATCTCTCTCATAGAGGGTTACATTAAAATAACAAACTATGCATTTTTATGTACATATGTGTAGGAATCAATTGAGCATTTATTTTTTAAATTTAAAATATCAAACCATGTTTGCAATATTTGTAATAAATGGGTGATCAACATATATTATGTAATAAAACACCTCCCAACTTCTAGTTTAACTGCTTGTATGGCTTTAATAACAAAGGTGATAATATTTTGAAGATAATGTGGATGGTTGTTATTAAATACATATGAGAATAAATCAACTCTGTTATGTTCAAAAATGACAAAGTAAATGGTTAGTAAATTTTTGGGTTAGTACAGGACATAGATCACAAATAAGGTACTTAGAGCTAACTTTGCATATTTTGATTGGTGTCTTTGTTAAAAAAATTATATTAAAGAGATACAATAACGAAAGAATATTGTTATCTGACTTGCAATATTTTGACATAGTTATTACCCTGTTTTTACATACTCTATTGGAGTGGAGGCTTGTTGATGGTATTTGTTAAATAATCTTATTATAACCATGGTTTCATATAAAGGAAATGTCATATATATGATTAAAGACTATACAATTGTTACTGGTAAGGGGATGGATTGGGTATCAGGTAGCTATATGCACAAATGAATAGGAAAACAATAATCAGGTAGTTATATGCATAAACGAATAGGAAAACAATATTCTATGTTTATTATATGTATATTAATTTTTTTGTGGAATTGTGCTACTGAATTAGAAAGTTTCAAAAGAATATTTTGATCTATCTATATATATATATATATAATAATTTTTGTATAAGGGATGAGAGACTTGAAATGTTCCATTATATTATATATTTTTCATTATTAAAAAAACATAAATAATAAAGTGAATAAAAAAAAGTATACTTATTTGAAAGAAAAAGCTTTACCTGTGCACTGTCTCTTTAAATTTCTCCTCATCAAGAAATTGAAGAATGAGAAACACCAATTCTTGGTTCAAAGATACCATTTTTGCCTTCAATCGGTGAAATCAAAATATACACGGGAAAAAAATGCAAGTATTTAGAACTAGGGTCGGAAATTGAACACGAAAAGCAAATAATGGCTATTGGATAGTGAAGAAAAATGCAAGGATTTACAACTATGGTTGAAAATTGACACAAAAAATAGCTTTTAAGTACAAATTATAGGACTCCAAGAGCAAAACTATGTTGGTATTTTTCCTTTTTCTTGCAATGGAAGAAAAAATGGTAGCGTTTTTCTCAAGCAAAGTGGTTATGGCAAAAAGGTAGAGATGATTTCTAGGGTTTTGATATCACAGTTGTGCATAAAGTAGTGAAATGAAAAAATTCATCAGAAAAGTGATACAAAAGGTGAAAAAAAAAAGAGGAAATGACTAAGAAAGAAAGGGATTGAGAAAAAGAAGCAGGACTTGCTTCTTTTGATGTGTTTTACACTGACTCTTGTTTATGATACTTATATAAACACTGAAGAGGTCAATGTGGTCCTTTGTTGATAATGGATTGACAGTTTGTATGCCATTGGTCAAAAACACTACATCATTCATTTGTCCCTTTTCTAAATTATAATTACTTCTTTGACTTCTTCATGCGTTTTTCATGCTTTTTCTTGCTTAACTGAAACAAAAAATAATAATAATTTATCCAAATATATAACACCTATTAGATAATAGTAAACAATATCTTACTTTATTTAATTTTTTTAAAATTTAATAGTATATTAATATACACATTAAATATAATAAATATATTTATATTATTATTAATTATTACACTTATTAAAATACTTTTTTACAACGTTAGTTATATTTTTTTATTGCATCTTTTCGTTTTCTTTTTTGTTATATTAATTACTATCTTTCTCAGTTATTTTCATGTAAGAAAATAATTAAGTTCAAATTTATAAAAAAAACATTATAGTGTGTTTGAACGGAGAATTATTAAAGAATTATTATTTTTAAAGGAAATTTGAATTTTTTTATAATAAAATATGTTGTTTTGATAAAAATAAATTAAAATAAATTGAATTTTGTCATTTTTTGAGAGAAATTTATTATTTAAAATTGGAGAATTTCAAATTTCAATGAAAAAATAAAAGTTAAAATAATAAGTTAACTCTTTGAATAGAGTTTAAAGCTTTTCATAAACAATTTTGTACATGATCATTAATTACATTGATTGTTTAATAAATATGAATTAATGAATTATATAGATAATAAATTTTGAGTCTCCAATGTTAGGTTCTAGACAAACTTAAAAATTTGCTATCATCATCACATTAGGGATCATCAACAATATATCATCACTGACATATAATCTTAATAATAACTACTATCACTTCATGCTCATCATCTTTATAGTCACTGTCACCATTAACAATTTTGTTATTATTAATAATATCACATCATAGTTGTCATAATAATTTATAATTATTTTTAATTTTTATTGTTAGACACAATTATCTTACTTTTTATATCCTTAAATAATATTCATAAAAATATGTAAACAATTGGAAAATGAGTAATTATGTACCAATTCATTTTAGAGAATTGAGAATTTTTAAGAATTTTGTGACAAAATGGAATAAAATTTTAATTGTTGGTATATTCAGACATGATACTCTTTTTGTTTTGGTAAAATGAGTTCTAGAAGATTTAATTTAAGTAAATGACATTTCAATGTTATGATTTCACAATCTAGTAAAAAAGGTGATAAATTATTTTAATGATTACTTTAATATCAATTCTTCTTAGTCTAGTGAATTTATGAATAGAACAAAAGTTAAAAATAATTATTCTAACTCTAATGAAAGTAATCTTCACTCCAATGACAATTCATATTTAGTCATAATTAAAATGTAGTATAAAAAGATTTTGTATGCAATCTAAAACATGACTTCCATTTTCTCAACTCCAATGCTTCTGAATGTATCTTTTTTTTCTTCTTTTCTTTCTCAATTCTCACTTTTGTCAATTCTTCAATTTCTCATTGGAACAATATATCTAGTTAAGAGTTATAGCTTAAGTTGAACATATAATATGGAACAATATGATGTAGTTTGAGTAACCTCTAAACATTGTTTTACATTCTTAATACAAAACTTTTTTTACTTTCATTATTAGAAAAATTATAAACAATACTTTTTCTAAATTAGCTATTGATTTTGTAACCAAATTTTCAATCACAAAAAATAGTAATTATATTTTATGTTTTTATTTAATAAATAAATAAATAATATCTAAACTGGAAGATGTACTATATGGTTGACCAGATACGTTAACCAAATCATATTTAAATAATTATCAGAAGATTATAACATATTAAAGTTTAACTAACGGATCATAACAAATTAGATCCAAACACCCCAAGCCTAACACAACGACCATAAATATAAGCTCAATCACCACAAACAGGTACTTCTAAACTCGGATGTACTGCACACTCTAACTTATAAGGATAAAAAAAATATCAGGAGCGAGAAAACATTGTTGTTGGGAGCTAACAAGACTGTTGTAAGAACAAAAGATATCATGAAAATTCACAATAGGCAGACTAAAAAGATTGAAAGAAGACGTAAGGAAACTCTCATATTTTATAAATTCTTGTATCATAGGATACTCTTTGTTTCTCTTAAAATATTCTATACTCTTTTGGTTATCAAGAGACACATGTTGAACAAAATTCATAATTGTAGAATTCATATGAAGAATTTATAACGAACACATTCTAACTACTTCACATAGCTTTCAGCCTTTCCATGTGCTATATGTGCTTCGTGGAAGTATAATGATGAAATTTTCCTTAATTTTAGGAGTTGCATGTGCATTTCCCTAATTTCAAGGAAGCATCCATGTGTTATGATTAATTAAGAGTTAACTAAGTGTTAAATATAAGATTAATTAAGTTAACTTTAGCTTAAGTAGTTTTATGTTTATAGTTGGGTTTCCTATATTTCTTTTTCTTCTTCTAGACTCTTGTTATATAAAAATGGGTAAATTGATATTTTTTAGAATAATTGTGAAAGGTTTCTTATAAATAAACTACGAGTAAAATGTAAATTTTGATTCATATTGAGGCGGCATAACAGGAAACATTATCTTGTTGGAAAAAACAAAGACGTTAACTCTCTTTTTAGTGTTCTAGATAAAGTGAAAGAAACATTTGTGATGTTAAAGTAAAGAAAAAAAAACATAATAAAACATTGATTGTGTAGATGTTACAAAAGAAGTGGTAAAGAAAAGAATATTCTCCAACAAATTAATCTACATCTTATAGGAATAGAAAATATGTAGTTAGAAGTTTGCAAATATGTAGTTAGAAGTTTGCAGTGACATTTATGGTAATGCATTGTTATTTGATCTCCTAAGAAGTCCTCTTTTAATCTAAATCCCAAAGGTTTTTGAGAGAATGATAAAAGTTTAAAGTCTCCTTTTTATATAAGGGTTTCATGTTTGAAAAAAAAAATGTTGATGATATTCAAAAATCTAGAAAAAAAAAATATAGGCATGATTAGAAGAAATGGGATGCAATTCAATGTGTGATGGTTAGATCAATGAAAAAGAAATATCATCATTAATTTTCTTGTTAATAGCCAAGTGATATTTTTTTTTCTTCTAAATTGTTGCAACTAAGATATCATGAAAATAATTTGAAAAAAAAATAGAAAATCACTTCCATAGTATAATATGAAAAATAATTTTTTTTAAAAAGTGATGGTCTTAGAAACCAAATTCAGATTTAGGGATGAATTACACGTAGAAAATGTATTAAGACCCTATAATATTCTCCTAGGTGACTACCTTTAAATAAATGTCAAAAAATAATGAAATTTTTAAAATATTCATTTTACCCCTTTAATGAAACATTAATTAATTGCTTTATAGAAAAATAAAATATTTCTTATTTTGAAAATTTTAATGCTTTTAGTATTTTGACTAGGCTATATATATATTTCTATAATTCATGATGTTCACAGTATAGCATAGCACGAGACTATACTTTACAAATTATACAATAAACAAGCATAATATAAATTATATATCAATATTACAGACTATTGTAAATTTTTATTTGAAAAAAATACATATTTAATTTATATAAAAATGTATTATATTTGAATGCTTTCTAAATATTGAATAAATATCATGCTGTATATATATAAGCAATATTTTAAAATCTATTATATTCACATGACTTTTAAAGTATTAAATGCAAAAGTATAAGATTATATGTATGTTATACATATATTCAAATAGTTATTTAAGTGTGTATTATATGAAACATATTGTTTAAATATTAAACACTAAATACAAAACTATGTATATGATCATAAATATATTTAAATAACTATTTAAATGTATTTTGGATATTGTAAAATATCAAAAGAAATTATCTTTTATTTCTATCATATTTAATTATATATAAATATTTTAACTATTAACCACTAAATATAAAAAGATTTGAATAGTTATACATATATCAAAACACATCTTTAATATAAAAAATAGGTAAACTAAATAATTATGTTAAAGAAAATAATGCAAATTTAATTAAAAAATGTTATTTAAATAGATGGTGTGTGACCATATTTATATTTAATCAACTGTTTAATACATTAGGTAATAACGAAATCAACGCAACAAAGTTTTGAAAGAAAATTTCATTACACAAATATTATAAAATAAATAAACAAAATACACATATTGTTTAACAATATTTATATATATGGTTACTATACATGGAGCAAATTTTAAATTAAAAAAAAAAAAAAACTAAATATGAGATGTGTTGGTTGATCAAATATCTTGTACAACTACTAATCTAGAAGTAACATAATGCATATTGAAAGCAACATCATCACCACTCAAACAAATATTAATAGCAAACATCAACATCAGCATGAATGTTTTTCACATGTCATTGATTCATAACCTGCACTTTTCAACATCCATCAAGATGATAGTCAAATATATTAATTTACAAATCAAGTGTTGCTATTAGCAACTTTCAGAGACAGGCTCCACAAGTTTTTGCAGACAGAAGATATAACAATACAGAAAAATTAGAAAGCTCACCAGTGGTTGATGCTAAAGATCTCTTCACACTGTATACAAGGAAAAATAATGTAAAAGGATATGCTTGTATCTATCTATGAAAATTATTGGATGAAAAAGATATGTTGGTATCTATGTCTAGGATCTCAGCATCAACCAATGCACTAGCAGAAGTACCAAATCCTACATGTATGTCAAATTGGTCAAAACATATATTAGCAGATTTTTTAATAGGATTAACTAGTTTGAATCATCTATTACTTGTTCAACACAATAATTTGTTTCCATATTCCAAATAGCCTTACCAATTATACTGAGATTTTGTGGTTTAGTCTGTAATCATTAATTGAATTCTCTTACATGGCAGAAGCCATAGAACTAGCAACTGCATATATGACATTGATAAATAGTTTCCTATAGTTCTAGTTAAGACAAGCACAATATTAGGAACAATCAAACATGTAAAGCAACAATCAAAGGTTTTAGATTACAGTCACAACCATAATTTTGCTGTGATTCTTGATATTTTGGACAAATGCAGCCTTATGCAAGATCTCTAAACCTCGATAGTAGGCCGAAATTGGTTTTCAAAGCCTTGGTAATAATGTTCACACATCGCATTGTTGCATTTTTGTGATTACCAGAAAAAAGAGTGGTGCTATTGTAAGGTACATACACGTGTTATACTTAGCTGAAAAAAGCCAGCCAAAGCACATTCTCTCTCAGAGGATCTAAGCACTCTCATAGCTCGTACAAATTCACAGTGAACATGCATTTAGTGCTTTAAAGAAAGCATAGCATGTCAATCACATTGTGCCAATTAACTCAAAAGTGTTGAAGCTAGAATCGTGATGGGGCATTAGCAAATTTACTTTGTGATCTGACCTCAAATACTGGGGAGGAGTACTTAGGTTCTGCCTTGTCATTGTGCACAAGATTTTGTGTATGCAAGTACCAACATGCCTCGCAATTCTTGTGAAGATGGCCCCTCAGATGAGGATACCCTTGGTACATGTACTTCTTTGGATTGAAAACTGGGAGTTCTCTCTCAACTTTATGCTGGAACCTGCTTCCATGTCCATAATCTGCTGGATTGTAGAGGGGAGATTCTTTCTTTGACATTAAATTTACTCTCAGACAGTTCTCTATCACCTTAGCCTCCTCCTTCAGCCTTTCTCTCATCTCCCTAATGTTTCTCCAAACTTTGGAAGATCTTGATCCACTAGTGATATTCCGTGTCTTGAAACTTGAGCCATTGGAATTGCCAGGGACAGGAACTTTTTTGGAAGTATACGGAATTCTATTGCACTCAAAGCAGAAATTGTTATATCTTTTGGAGTCAAAAGCTTTCCGTTTTGCAGCATCAGACAGACACATATATGCCTACAGAAAGCACAACATAAGAAGATTGGAGACCAGACATGGCACGATCTGAGCATATTATCAAATTAACATATATAGCAATTTGTGACCGAATCATGATATAAAGTCCTATCAGTGTCAAACTATTTACTCAAGAAAAAATTGTATTATATCACAAACTAACCTCAGATACAAGCTTGAATGCAATTTCAGCCTTTGGATGTTTATTCTTGTCTGGATGAAGGTGCAAGGCTGAATCAAAAACAAGAGTCCCTGTTATGCAGGAGAAAGAGGCAACACATGTTGTATAAAACCATAAAAAGCGAGTTAAGCCTACCAAGTTTATGGTATTGCTGGCGGATGGTGACCATCCCTGCATTTTCTTCCACCTATGAGAACCCAATAAGAAGAGTTTAGCATCATCATATAAAAGAACACAGTAAAACGCAATAGCATAAAAAAGAAAAGGATGAAATACTCACTCCAATAATGCAATACCAATCTATGAAAGGAGGCCTAGAAGGGTTTGAGAGAAGTGTATGAACACACATAACTGAACGTGTGGAAATGGAGCAAACCTCCAACACCAACCGGGTTTTGTAATCTGATTCTTGTCCCATATTGCTCATATCTGAAGTGCAAAGGAACAAAGGGGTTAGATATAAGAGAAAGGTGATGTTTGTTTTTTTTTTTTTTTGGTTTTTAATGTCAGTAATAAGTAACTAATAACGGAGGTGGAGCAGTTTGAAATAAAGAGCATGCATTACGGAGAAAATTTTAGATTTTTTTGAAGTGGTTCAGTTGGTGGGAGCAACAAACAAGTAGAGAGAGTTGGAGAGATTAACGTTAATCTCTCCAAATGGCACAACTTCACACATTTGGTTCAAGTTTTTCTTTTTTTCTTGTATTTGGTTTATCAAGGCCTGTCTATTTTTTATTATTTTATTAAAACCTATGATATTCAATTCAAATTTATTTAAAATGAAACAAAATTGGAATAATTTATTTGTTGAAAGTTGCAACTAATACACCCTGCATAGGGAATAAATTAACACCTCTCATGTAACTGATATTGTTAAATGCTACTTTGATTATACCCAAATGATGCAAAATTTGTGGTTTAAGATAATTTAAATATACGTTTAATGAATTAATTTTGTAACTAACAGAAACGTTTTATTTAAAAGTTCTTATTTTAAGTTTTAATTTTACAAAATTAGGTCAAAGGCTAAGTTTAGGAGAGATCTCAACAGCTAAAACATTACAACCAGAGTATTTTCTCTGTTATGAACTCTGATGTCTAATTAAATGATTTGGACTTTTCAAAGATTCTTTTTTGGTCTAGCAATTCATTATATCAGTCTATAGTGAAAACTTTGAAACCTATATTAGCAATATAGCATTGATGAAAATAAAGGTCCCTACCCTTATATGAAATTTGTGGTAGTAGGTAGATGCCTATACATAACCTTTGAAGGGTTCTAGTAATCTTATATGATACTCATGCATAGAATAATTATCTAATTTTATGTTCAAAAAAGTGTATCATTTTTTTCCATCTTCTTGGAATGAATCATTTGGTGGTTGTTGGGTATTAGGTGCAATGTAACAACTACCATGGCAATGCCTTGGTATAAATGGAGAAGTAGTAACATATTTTTAACATTTTTATTTCAACACTACTTTTTATTGGTTGAGACACATGAATTTGATTAATTTGGGAATGAGATTTACTAAATGAAAAATAAAACCCCCACATAAATTTTACCTTATAAAAGATATTTTATTAAAAATATGATTTTGGTATTGAATTCTCAATTACTCCAAACCCTTCCCAATTCTCCAAGTAAAGACAAAAGGGCTTTCACTGTCTTTGGTTTTTTGTTGGAGCAAACTGCCATTTCAGGACAGAACATGTTCATTCTATTTTTCAAGTAGTTTATGAATTAAATTATCGATCACACCTTTTTTTAACATTTCACTAATTTGAAACATAAACAACCTGTGATTAACGATTGAATAATGTGGATATTTACCTATTACTAGTATTTAATTATTGACATTATCTAAGGTACATTTCAACAAGTTTCTCTGGGCTTTTGGATTGGGACCAATGCCAGGAGAAATTAAAAGGTCAAAACTGTCATATATGGCTAAGAGTGGTGATGGGTAGTTTGGTTCATGATATATTTTTCATCATGATCAATAAATTTCAAAAACTTTGAAATCTCAAATCCAAAATTTGAAGAAAATAGAAACTATACAAAATTATATATGTATTTAATCAGTTTGGTTTTATGATATCTTCTCTAGTTTAGGTTGGAAACTTGAACCAGATCAATTCACCTATAATCTTATTAAAACAAAACTATTATGTATGAAATGAATTCCAAATTCTTCATTTTGAATTAGTTTAAACCAATTATATCGATAAAAAAAAAGGTCAATAGAAATTCAAATCTGAAAATCAAATGAAGACAATTTATGGGAGTATGGGTTGGAAAACCAAAGTCTAAGCAACTGTGCAGTGATTTGGTAATATTAGATATTGTGGTTCATAGCATCCCAAGGTAAGAGAGCTATGTATTATTGCTACCTATGCAAACAACTTTCAAGATAAAAAAGTGCAAAAGTTTGACCTAGACTTTTAATGCATTAAGAATAGCTTGTTCAATACTTTATGACTTTTTAAGAATTGATATGGTATCCAATGTGAATTTAATGAAAAGGAAAATGTTTTAAAAAATTGGAACTATATTTCAATTTATGTCTCTGTTAACATTAACACATTGTTTGTAGGTTGTTTTTAACTATCTTTGAGTACTCTTTTGAATCAATATATATGTTGACATTGATGAATATATGGGATCTAACTAACTTACCCCAACTTTTTTAAACAAAAATAAAATGTTGATGTAAATCATTTCTCTATTAATTATTGAACAATCATAGTTTATATAATTATTAAGTCATAAACCGTGTAGTTGTATTAATTAATAAAGTTTAAAAGTATTTAAAAAATAGTAAAGTGATTTATATAATTATTAAGTCATAAACCGTGTAGTTGTATACTTCATGTAATTAATTTTCTTCTTTTAATAAGATTATTAACTTTTTTTACTTTATTTTGAATGTTTGTTTTGGCCTAATCCTAATTTTATAATTTTAATTACAATTAATAAACTTTATTTTAATTAAGATATAGGTAAAAAATATTAATACCTTTATATTTAGGAATATGAGTAAGACATATATAAGTCAATTTTTAAGTTTTTGATCTTATTTTCTAGGAATATAAGTAAGATATAGGTTTATTTATATTTCTTAGTGTCATTCAATTTTTATCATTATACATTATTTTTTAAATGTTAAGTAATCGATATCATTTTTAAATTAAAACATTATTACGTATTGTCAATTATTCAATTAACTAATATTTCCACACATGAAATTAATTATTTTTTTGTAAAATGAAAGTTTTATTAACGTCATATTATTAAACATGATTAAGTATTATAATCAAACCAAAACTAAAAATATATAAAAAATGAGTAGTTTAGTTTTTTTTTTTTTTACTTAAAACAAAATGGAAAGTAAATTGTTTAAACAGAATATAACATTTTCATATTTTTCTAATGTAAAAAACAACTCAATATAATTGTTCCCATTAGAGTTATCTTAGAGAAAATGCATGACAAGTAAATTTTTGTGGATGAATAATTTACTTACATCCACATCAAAACACCACTCATTCTCAGCTTGCAGTGATTTCCAACCACAAATGAGACACATCAATACCTTTTATGTTTGTTTATTCTTATCCTAATAGCCACATGATGTTCTGAGAACAAAAACTATAGATTAAGCACCAAATGTTTTGTTTCTTTCATAGAAAGTGCCACTAATATTAATACTAATCCTCATAATTAACACTAATCCTGGACCAATGAAGAAAGTGCAGTGGTCCCACTTGAAATTATCGTACAGTGATTGTTGGGTTGGATCCAACAACCAACCAATTTTATTGCACCGCTTCCTTCTCACACTGTACCTCTCTTCTACGTTCTAATCTAAAATATTTTAGGGTTTCATATTTTTTTATTCTTAAACATTTCTATATATTTTCAGTTGCTAAACAACTATCAATTCACACACTGGGAAACTTAATTTTCATGTTATTGACAAAGTCTAATTCAATATGTAATAAGAATTATTTCATTTGATGTATAGTTGTTTTCAAAATTATTCTTGCATATGACTATTATATATATAATATTAATTTTATTTTATAATTACTTCCTTCAACTTTTATTTTACAACATCTCTCATATAGAACGAAAATTCGAAAATTCAAAATATATTTTAGATAATTATAATTTTTTCAATTATATACTATACATCAATATTTTAATTTTTTTCAAAAGTACCAACATATAACGTGCGCGTTTTGCTGATATTAATAAAAAAAAGTCACTTGTCAAGACATGATACATTACTGACTCAAGTTGTCAATGTATTTGTATATCATCTGTTAATGTTGTTATTTAATAGCAAAAAAAAAGAACTATAAGAACTATAACGATAAAAAATATTGTTAAAAAAATAAAAATTAAAAAAATAAGGAAAAAAATACTAAATAGAATATTGTAATTCAAGTTTTGTTATGCTAATAAAACATAAGAAAATATATTATGATAGGGTAAACCATTTTCATTATTTAATAATTTGTGGTTTTTCAAACACCTCACATGTTGTATAGTAAATTAATCTTTTTCTTAAATTAATTTTGTCGTTGACACATCATTTGAACTTTTCTTTAATACTTTTAAATTTAATGTAAGAAAATAAGAATTAAATAAGTATATTAATTATGCTTTTTTATTTTATTATTCAATTATAGATTATCGTGTTACGATATAACCAAAGGCGTAAATAAACTGACAATGATTGTTTCATCTTAATTATTAAAAAAATTAGTTTTATGAGAAAATAATTATTTTTATAATATTTAGTTTAAAATAAAGTGTAGAATGATTTTTAATGGATTTAAATATAAAACTTTTACTTGAGTAATATATTAAAATAATTAAGTTCATGAACTTCTTAACACAACTATTCATTTTCATAAATAAAAGTAATTTTATTTCTTAATTTAATGTAACTATTTTTAACCAAAATTTTAAAAATATTAAGCTAAACATAAATTACTTTTAATATAAATATTTTAATTTGCCTATATAGCATTTTTAAAATTTAAATAACATTAATTACTTTTTTATCAATTATTATTACTCACTCTTTTATTAATTATGTTATTTTTGTACTTAACATTTGATTAACTCATATAATATAGATTGATAAAAAAAATATATAAAAAGTTTCTCAACTGATTTATTAAAATTAAAGATATATGTTATTTAAATTTTACATTAAAAACCTTTAAATATAAATAAAGAGTAATATTTTCAAAAAAAAAAAAATCTATCAAAACAAATTCAAGTCAGGGTTAATTCTTTTTATAACAGACTTTGACAAAAATCAAACTCAACGGTTTTAAAGGCTTTGCACTGGAACAAAGTGATACTTCACCATAATGCCCAATCTACCCTTGCATTATCCACAAATATTCCAGATAACAAAGGGCATTATGGTAATCATGTCCACTATACCAAGCTTCTTGTTTCAGATGATGTGTTCCCAGTGTGTGACCTTCCCCATAAAGAGAAAGAACACCCCCAATCTTCTGTTTTTCTGTCACCATTCCCATTTCACAACCCAAACCCCAAATTTATAATCTTTTTCCAAACCCCATTGTTTCCCCCAAAACAAAATCCCATCTAATTCCGTTCATTTGACACGTTTTTTCGATTCTTGACGCGGTTTTCTCGGCGCGTGGCCGATCTCCGGCAGCACATGGCGGCGGGCACAATGGCGACGGCTGCCGGCGCGGTGGTGATGCTGTACTACGTGCTGAGCAGGCGGCTATCGCGGAAGACGGAGGAGGACAGCGAAGATCACGGAGGCGGCGGCGACGTGTCGAAATCGAGCAGATCGGTTCGCCGGAGAAGGCTTTCGAGGCGGCCGGCGCAGGCTCCGGCGACGCTGCTGGAGTCGATCGTAACGTTGTCGGAGACTTTGAGGTTCACGTATTCCGAGACCCTGGGGAAGTGGCCCATCGGCGATTTAGCCTTCGGCATCAACTACTTCATGCGCAAGCAGGTAAATTTTATGAGATTCTGAATAAAATTGAAAGCTTTTTACTGAGATTGAGTGGTTTTCTGTTTCTGGGCATGTAGAAAGGTCCAGGCTTTTTGGGGATTGTGACTTGATGAATAATGGGTTTGCACTTTGCAGGGTAATTTGGCAGTTGCAAGTGTATATGCTGGGAGTGATTCTGTGCAGCTGAAGGGGGATGAGATAATTGTGGAGCTGTATGAGTTGTTGAGGCTTTTGACTTTGTGTATGCTTTTCTCCAAGAAACCATTTCCTGTGTTTTTAGATTCTGCTGGGTTTTCCCTTGATGATGTGCTCATTCAGAAGCCGAAAGCTGGGGTATGTTTTGTCCTTATCCTCTCTCTCTCTCTCTCTCTCTCTGCTCTATTACTTTTTATTTTTGTATTTTATAATTTTGGGGTGAGTGGTGGAGATGAGTAGGACAGACCACACGCTCTCACAGAGAGTCTCTGACACAGCACTCAGATGAGTTTAGAGATAATGGCATCATTCTCACCATTGTTCAGAAGGAAACGACAATGAATTGAATCCAAATGTCATTCCACTTGTATATTGATCCTCTCTTTAAATATTGTACATACTGAAAGAAAACTACTACCACAAAAACACGAGTTTTTGTTAGGTCCTTTCTAGGTGACATAAAGTGCTATTGCGTATCCCATTTCATGTTTGTCCCCATATTTGGTTATATAGGAAAACTTTGTGGACTCTTTGTGACAAGAGGGAGGTATAGTTTGGATTACCTGTGGTGTATTAGGCGTTTTTGAAAATGACACTTTTTTAACACTATTTTTTTTTTTCTTGTTTTTTTTTTAACATTAAGAGATTAAGGGATAAGAGACCCCTTTTGACTTAAGGAGATAGAGAGACAAGAAACCTACATACTATTCTACATGTCACATTAGAGAATCCTCTCCCCCCTTGCAGTATTGTATCTGTATGTAAAATTTATGTTTTGTAGTGGAAGTGTGCATACGCTGATAAAACAAGGTGTATTTCAACAAATTTAAATCGTAAGAGATTAAAGACAAAATGAGTATACAAAGCCAGGCTACCTTTGTTAGATTCTCTGTTTTACTTTTATGTTTCCCTATAGTAAATAGGTTCATTGCAACTATAATTTTTCGATTGCTACTCTGTTGTAAATCGTCAGTATTTAGAGAAGTCTGGAATGTTGGCTTGGCATATAGAGTAATCTGTTAAAGCAATCAAAGGTTTGTTATTAATGACCTAAAGAACTCGTTAGGGAGACTTGTGCTGTACAAAGTTGTGCTGTTATAAATTCCCTGTAAGATTATAATTTGGGTTATTCATTTATGTTATCACCATTTGAAGCTTCTATGACTTAGATGAAAAATGCTCTCAAAGGAAGGAATGGGCTAAATAAAAAAGTGAGGTAGGTGTGTCTTTGTTAGTATGAGATGATGGTTATTGGTTTCTAGAGAAACACACACAAACAGGAGTAAACTTGAGTTTTAATTCTGAAAATATTTGTTACTCTGTCTCCTATTTCAGTCATTAATTTTACAAATTATGATCTACCTTGTACTGGAAAAGTATGCTTCTGCTATTTCTTCTCTCTCTCTCTCTCTTGCTGTGATCTTCTGTAATATTTCCACATGTTTTCCTATTTTTTCTCAATTTGATGATCTATGTCATGATATATTTTGCAGCTTCTGAAGCCTGCATTTACAATTATACGTGATACACAATCAAAATGTTTACTTCTACTGATCCGGGGTACTCATAGCATAAAGGACACACTGACAGCTGCAACTGGTGCTGTAGTCCCTTTTCACCATTCAGTTTTAAATGATGGTGGAATCAGCAACTTGGTTTTAGGATATGCACATTGTGGTATGGTTGCTGCTGCTAGATGGATTGCTAAGCTTTGCACTCCTACCCTACTTAAGGCTCTTGATGAATTTCCAGACTTCAAAGTCAAGGTATTGTTTTAAAACATTTAATTTGGAAAAACTGTATCATTATATTAGTGTGTACTGAATTGATGACCCACTGGTCGTGGATATGTTATAGGAACATCATATTTTTTTCTCTCATTTCTTTGTTCCTTGCACTATTCCTTTTTTCATGATTTTTAAATTATAGTTCACTTTTTTATTTTATCTAATGACTACTGCATACATGTCTATGTAAGTATGTTTATGAAACGGTAATCCTATTTTGTGGTTCTATAGATTGTTGGGCACTCACTTGGTGGTGGTACTGCTGCACTATTGACCTATATTCTTAGAGAACAGAAAGAGTTCTCTTCAAGCACATGTGTCACTTTTGCTCCAGGCATGTACCGACGAAGTTTTTATTCATTTGAGCTATTAGATTATTTATCAGTTTCTGTATTTTTGTTACCACATGTCATTTTGATTGTGGATGTGCATGGTAGACTGCAAGTTCACTGAACTTTCTGTGGCAGTCAGAGATTTCCAATTACTTCAGCTCATTATTATTGTCCATCATGAGATGTACTGTATCAATGTGGTTTGCATTTTTCTTATAATTTGTTTGTTCACAAAGTTAATGGTTTTGTTACAGGTTTAACACTTAATAGCAAACATGCCTATTTTGCCTTAGAATGTAATAGTTTCTAGTTACTTCTTCAAATAAACACTAGAGCAGAGATGAGTGAAGAATGTAACAAATCTCATAATATTGATTTGTTTTGAAGATCCTTATTCACTCCAATTGTTGTCCATGATTTTGTTTCCTTATTTTTTCTTCCTAAATTTGCTTTAGAGATTGGACTTTCTCTAACATGGGATCCTTTCCAGTCTTATCATACAACTGTTACTAAATTCCTTGCATCATGACTGTCTTTTTCGCAGCTGCATGTATGACATGGGAGTTAGCAGAATCGGGAAAACACTTTATCACTACCATCATAAATGGTTCTGACTTGGTGCCAACATTTTCAACTTCATCTATTGATGATCTCCGTTCCGAGGTGAGCTAGCTAGGACTTTAGATGGTTTTGGCAAACATTAATGTTCATTACTTAGTTTGTGGAGTGTCTATTGCCATTCCTAGTAAACTAGTTTTATTTTCTTTATCACAAAACTAATAATTTTGAGAAATTATGCGAAAAGTTAATTAAGTAGGAGTGACAATGGACCATGCTGGAGCTGTACATTAAACTCGATTTGTGATGAAATCTTGCTTCTGTATCTAACTCCAGTTGGTTTGTAACTAGGTCACTGCATCCTCTTGGTTGAATGATTTACGGGATCAGGTTGAACATACAAAGGTCCTGAATGTTGTCTACCGATCCGCAACTGCACTTGGATCTCGCTTACCATCTATATCTAGTGCAAAAGCTAGGGTAGCTGGTGCAGGTGCTATTCTGTGGCCAGTAACCAGTGGCACACAGGTAACTTCAACTTCAAGCTCTATAATATCCAATTGGCATTATTTAACCGCTTGCACAGTGCTATTTTGGATGTAGTTTTCAATACATCAGTTGGTCAAGTTTGTACTTAACATGGACACTTACAGGACTAGTTATTCATTTTGTACAGGATTTCTTACATAGTGCATCCTTAATCTGATGTAGATCGTGTCTTACATTGCAGGTTGTGATGAAGCGAGCGCAGAGTGTTGCTGAGGCTGTTGTCAGAACTCGTTCATCACTGTCATCATGGTCTTGCATGAGTGCACGCCGCCGAAATGTGGGTCCATCAGTAAACTCTAAATCAGAGGATTTAACTGAGGCCTCTTTAATATCTTCAAGGAACACAGAATCTCTTATGACTGAAGAGGTAGTAGTAGAACCTGTGCTTAAGGATGAAAATACATCCTCAAGTGGAGGATCTGGCCATGATGACACAGATGAAGAAGAGCCACTCATTCCTGCTAATCAAGACATTACTGCAACAGCTGCTGATGACTTAACAGAGGGCCAGTTATGGTATGAACTGGAGAAGGAGCTTCAGAAACAAGATAACGCTCTGAACATTCATGCTCAAGAGGAAGAGGCTGCAGCAGCAAAAGAGATCACAGAAGAAGAGAGTCAACTTGTTGATGCTGCTGCAGAATGCAGTAGCAGTTCAATCACTACATCAGACAACTTGGACAGCCATCGATTTTATCCCCCTGGCAGGATCATGCATATTGTTCCTGTACCTTCATCGCAAGAATCAAATTCAAATTCTGATGACCCTGTTGTAGAAGAACATGTCTGCTTATATGAAACTCCCAGAGAGTTGTACAGCAAGCTCAGACTTTCAAGAACCATGATAAATGATCATTACATGCCAATGTATAAGAAGATGATGGAACTATTAATACGAGAACTAGAGAAAGATAGCAGCTGTAATAATATCTTGAATTGAAGGAAACAAAATAGCAATTGCAGAATTGTTAGTGAACCGAGTACATATTTCAGTTCTTTTTTATCCTTGCTGGCTACTGCCATGCTGTAGAAAATTTTGATTGTATGAATTTGATTCTTTTAAGGTAGGTACATGTATAAAATGAGAAATTAACAATGTATTTACGGTTCATTTAAAAACGTGGTATATCTAATAAACGGAAATGCATTCACTCGTTTTGGAGGTGTTAAATTTACTTGAATAGTGTTGTTCATGAATGTTTCGTAAGCATTTTATACTCCAAAATCAGTTAGGGTTAGGGATTGGGTTCACTGGTCATGTATTCTTTTCACACGTGGGAGGACTTGCGGTGCAGTGTTGTAGCTGGGACTCATTAGGTAATTCACTAGTTAATATATCATAACCCACCAATCGCTTACATTTGTCTTGTAGCAGTTGGCGCATTCGTGAATGTTAGATTCGTCACTCTCGTTCTACTCCTTTTCAATTCTTGAGCCCATTGTGTGATTATGATGCTCAGTTATTCAATTTTTACTATATACATGCATTAAATCCGTATTATATACTTTCTTTACGCCTTATGTGGTATACTTCGTATTGATTATCTCCTGTTATCAAATTACTTAATGCATAATTCTTCTAGGGACGATGAAGGGATCATTATCTTAAACATAACATTTTACTAAAACTTAAGGATTAGCGATAAAATCATGACGGAAAATCAATTTGTAAATATATTCTATTATATTATTGCTCCAAAATATTCAATTTTGGTGCTTTCAGTAAACTAATGTTTGGTATTTCATCCATGCCATAAGTTCTCAAGTCATCCCGCATGAATACTGTACCACGCTTAAGCAAATTGGAACTCATCAGATTAGCATAAAAAAGATAAATTGAAGCACATGGTTTCTGAAAAGGGGCGAAAGTATAATGTGCTCAACAAGGAAACAATGAAACGGTAATCAGCAATACAGTTCTTTTACACACATGCTCAGTCAGTTGTATTGATGCTGTTTTTAGACTTGATATTCAACACTTACACCAAATCGGAAGAATGAATATCGTGCATTAATTATTAAAGAATGTACAGTTTTTATATTGAAGAATGAAGCCATTCAGCCCATCTGCCATCACTTTACATCGACATACTCATTGCAGTTAAAATTGGTTGTTGAAATTATCAACCGCCATAGCGGTGCTTGAGTGACTCCGGGGGCTGCTCTTCCATGATACCAGAACCTGTTGTTGCCAAGTACTCGCGAATGGTTGTTTTACGGTCAGCAAGATAAGTGTGATCCAGAAAGTTGTCGTAGGCTGTTTCACCAAGATTCTTTGCTGCTAGTACACTACAATTAGTTTCAATAATACTGTTAATTTACAGGGAATCTAACTCTAGACTGGGTTTAAATAGTGGAAAGCTTTGTTCGCCAATTATACTATTATGGTTTTGAGGAAACTAATAATTTCTTTTGTTTCCCACATTGAAAGAAAATTGAAAAGGGATATGTGGAAACTTGTTAAGTAGACAGAAACTCTAATGAGGAGCAAGTTGCCCGTGAATTTGTGACATGTGTGAAAAGGCAATCCAATTTACACAATAGGTATCGTCCACTAGTAAGTAAATTGCTGTCAGTTGCATGAATGATTCTGTACTGTACATCTCTGACAGTGAGGTTAGCTAATTAGAAATTTAGATGACACGTGGTGATTTTATACTACAAAGAATGCTAACAAGAGTCCTTGTTAAATTGGTTAAGAAACAAAAAAAATAGAAAGTTTTTTAGCTCCACTGTGATTTTCCATTAAACCTTTCTACCGATTAAATCTTTAACTGGTGCCTTAGTTAACATAACACTTGTATTATTTCCCCTTGTATTATTTCCCCTGTTCAGCATCTATTAAAGAAAATAGCAAATGGGTTTTCATCCAGTGCTTACCAATGCCGAAGATAAACCCGACAAGGTAACACATCATCTCTCCAAATTTTGTCTATATTCCACCGCCCATATTGCTGAAAATAGATGTCCTTGTTTCCTGAATGGAACTGTAATGTAAGAATGCATAAACGAAGACAAAAGATACTAAATAAGAAAGAAATAATCTAGGTGCAACAAAAGGCATGTATATAAATAGACAATCAGATTTTTTTTCTTTTATGTAAAATATAGAAATCACCTAGAGCGCTAAGATTGGATGAAAATAAAATCTAGTGAACCATTGTACCCTTCTTTCTGTGACGAATGCCTAGTAATATTTTGATTATTATAAATATCCCACCAAGTAGAATATGAAAACTGATATTGTTATAAATAACACAGCTAGTGTTGTATATTAGTTAAGTAGTTAGTAGGCTGTTAATTAACCGTTTGCTATTGTACAAAGAATAGTAAATGATGTATTGCTATACATAGACGCGTGAGAAATAAAATTTTAGATTCAGCACTCAAATCTCTTCTCTCTCCTTTTTCTTCACCGTTTTTACGAGTGTGTTTACTGTGTGTTCTAACATAAATAAGAAGAAAAATTAAAGTCTCTAATAAGAACTTTATAACTTGTGATTACTTATAATCTTAGAGTCCCGTATCTCCTTTTCAGAAAAACCTCAATGTCATCAATCAGTCAATCTTGGCGGAATGTTACATATATATATATATATATATATATATATATTAGTACGATAACAAACCTTGATATGCAAACAATAATAATAATTCGGAGAACATGTTGAAACTTAAAAAAATAAATAGATTTCCCATTTTGATCATCTAAAAATCCTCACAAGTTTTTCCACAAATGAAACTCTATTTAATTCAAAAGAAATTAGTTGGCAATCTCCCTAATCAGTTTCTGTGGTTAGATTTAAGAATAGAAGACACTATCAACTATGCCGGAGACAAACATGAAAAAGTATTTGGACAGAAGCAGCCTTTCTAGTTTCCAAAACAATACAAGCCTCTTGCCCTTAAAAAGTACCATGCCAATGAAAAATTACCTTTACATCTAATGTTGAAAAATTCCTCATCACTGTAACGGGCACAGAGAACCTGAAAAAAATTGCCACATCGAATAACCTATTTGCTATATAAATAACCAACATTCGTTATGAGCAGAGACACAATAACAATCATCACATACCGCTGGAAAATCAAAAGCATTGCCATCAAGCGTTTCAGGAAGAACCTAACACACAAGCAACCAAAGATCTCAAGCCACCACAAACAAAAATATTTGAAGACTCAGAATATAAAAATCTACATCTTCATGCTTACAGCAAGAAACCGAAACTCAACCTCCCTCTTGATAAAATCTGGAATCTGCAAATTCATCCACAGAAAATATCAGGTCCAATGCTCAAGATAACAAAAAATCAGCCCTAATCTGAAACTGCTATATTCCCTATATTTTCTGCGCATTCACGATAAAATGTAAACTATAAACTTAATTCAATCTTATAAAACGGATTTATAAAGATCAGACATCTCATATATCATTGAATATAGATCAGACATCTCATATATTTTATCTTGGTAGATAGAACTTAAAACACTCATTTGAGATCAAAGCCGTCCTATCTTCATCCAATGGCTACAATTCTCTAATTATGTGATGCATGTTCGACTGCACGAAATCCAGAATTTAAAGTATTGGGTACAGTACCTCGGATTTTCGGATCTCAAACACTGTTACCACAAGAGTTTCTCCTTCACATGGCTCCACACTCAAGCTCGAAATCTCCTAATAACATTTTCATCACACACACCATAAGCATCACATATCCAACGTTTCCTTATTTTCAATTTCACAATAAAACAAACAAAAATGGAAACAATTGTTCTTCTCAAACTATGAAAAAGTAACAGTTACGGTGTTGTCAGAACGAACCATGGTTTCGGGCTTTGCAATGCCGCGCTCGAAGAAAACAGGAGCGACGTGCGCGAAGACGCGCCGGAAGCTTTTCAAGCGTGCGGTTCGGAAGTTCGCCAAATCGGGGAAAGTGCTTCGTGCGCTTCTCTCTGCGGAGGAAGGAACGGTTACGTTGATAAAGAGGAACAGTAATAGCAGAGAAAGTGAAGTTCGTAGTAATGATAGTTTACCGGAGAGGAGAGAGCCAAAGCCGCATATGGAGATGTAACCGTCGGCAGAGACGAGAGATTCGAAGTCGGACTCGTCACTGAGTTCGGCGGGCACCGGAGAGGGTGATCGGAGAGCGGCGGAGGCCATGGCGGTTTTGGAGACAGAAAGAGGAGAGAAAGAGAGTGAGAAAGTGGCGCGTTGGTGGGACGCGCCAAAGGCGAGTGATGAGAGTTGGAAGGGGAAGTTTATGGAAGCAGTGGTAGAGGCTATGTTCATCGTCAAATAGCGACTGCTAAAAGCTCGAAGCGGACTCGCGAGACAGCGCGATTGACCACTTAGAATTTGTAAAGAACCTCATGAATTCAGACACGGATTCTTATAATTTTTTTCTTTGGACAACTTTTCATTCAAAACCATTACCAGGTATATAACTTCGTGTTGGTGTTGTAATTGTATACGGGAATAAAGATAAAATGATTTTTTTTTTAAAAAATATTTAAAATATTTTATTATAAAAAAATATAATTAGATTTTAAGTATTTAAATTTAAGATTTTGAAATATAATAAGAATTCAGTATATTATTTGAATGAAAGAGATTTCATAATTACGGTGGTAAGAGAGTACAGCTACACCTATTTTATTTAATTATTAATTTTTTTTGTTGTTAAACAAAAGTAAAAATATATTTTGAGTAGTTCACTAAAATCAAAAATTTTAATAAAAAATTCATTTGATGTAACTTATTAATAAACAAGTGTGACTTATAAATAGGAGCATAAATAATAAGATCTATAAATAGGAAACTCACTAACAAAACTCTCAAGGGGAACCAAGTTTCAAATAAAATAGCAAGGGTAGAATGAATATTTTAATATTTATGGAGGTGCAGGTAGCAATTATGGGGGCGTAGGAAGCAAAGGCCCTGGGACAAACTTGAGCCCTTGACAATCCTAGTTATACGTCTTGAACCCAACATACAGTTACCTTGCAACAGAAACAATGGCGAAGTAGAACTTCAAAAGCAAATAAAGTGACACATGACCTTGCTAAATTCGAAAACGAAATTTCTTGAACAATCTATGATAAAGGCTTGAAAGGTTAACTAAGGAAAGACTTGAAAATGAAATTACAAAAAAGCCTTATAAAACCCAAAGCCTTTGACAATAAAAATTTAACTGTTAATTCAACTTAGATCTCTAAAAGTGACCTTGTAACTTGTGTAAAACATGTTTTGCATCCTTAGAATTTGAACATATGAAGCTTATATACTTCAAAAATGGGAAAGCATACATGTCTTACTTGTGTCCATTATCAATATTCTTTAGATATCCGAAAGTAAATTAAGCATGCAAATTGACATGGGACACCACACCTTCCTAGTGTTCAATCTATTTTTCCAAATTTTAGTGCTCTTTTGGGCTTCTTTTGAACCTTGGTCAAGTACTTGCAACTTGAAAGGTTTTTAGCAACCCTAGGTGGATGAGTGTATAGATACTTATTAGCAGAAAAATGAAATGAATATGTTAATTGTTTACTTGTTATCCGCGACATAAACATTATATATATATATAATATATTAACGGCATATCCTCAATGATGTACAAACAGAAGCGTATCGGCCAGTTGTTATACAGTCCCTGAACTTGAAGGTCAAACAAGTGGACAGCGGTGGTGAGATTATTTTATGAGCCATGATAGACTTGGTTAACTAACAAGCACAAAGTCAGGGCTAGGATTGCTTTGGGAGTAAGCCAGAAATGCATGATGGCTATATAATATCCACATAAAACAAAAGAAAAGGATTGCTGCATAATGAATATTGGACAGCTTGAGGATTGGAACATTGTAACACCTAAGGGCAGATACATGATTAGAAGACTTAAAGATTCGTATTCAGAATAGTTCATTAAGATTTTGACAAAAAGATTTCACCGTGCTAAAAGGTAGTGATAGTTTAGTTTGACGCATTATGGCGAGCTACAATGGAATAAAATATCTAAAAGTAAATGTCTGAGTATATTACTGAACTGACTTTTTTATAAAAATTAAATTGGTATTCTTTTTTACAGTGAACAGTTACAGATACATTCTTTACAAGAATACGTGATTATACCGTGTCACCCAACCCCCTTTTCTTTTTCTCGCTTGCAGAATTGTAATAAAAAGAATTCTGCAAGTATTAAATTACAAGGCCCCTATAGAAATTGAAAAAGAAAACCCAAGATGTTGTTATGTACTGGGAGGCATCGTATTCAATGGAAAACTTGAGTGGCGTAGTATTCGCTTTCATTAAAAGCAGGTCTCAGACTTTCCTGACACATGAACTCCAAGGGAAAAGAGACCAGGTGACCCTTCACTGATGCTAATCTCTCCATGGGATCGGTATTCTTAATGCCTCCATCATGATAGGATTCCAATTTTTCTGGGGCTATTCCTAAATCAATGGTCGTGTGACCAATTTTTTCTTTCCAAAAAAGCACACTTTGTCTGAAGGCATGTCTGCAAAAACAATAGGATTAAAATAAATGTTAAGGACAGACAATGGAGAAGTTTCGTCCAACGATGTACAATGGGCAAATTTATTACAAACATACCTGGTGTGTATCATATCATTAGGTACGCAAGAAAAGACATCCTGGTAAATTGTAGTATTTGTCTGTAAAACGTATCCAGGGATAATTATCAGTTTTCTTATTGAACTTATTTCTTATTAGGCTATATTCAGAATCATCACAAGATCTACAAGAGGTACTCAAATCACCTAGAAAACAAGTGTATTTTTCTTATTTTTCTTTTTTTTTTGTGCGTTGTGTCCGAAATGGTTACGAGGCTTAACCATGTAAAACCGAAAATATACAATCATAAATATCTTGTACAACTAAATAGTAATGCAAACTAAAGAACATCCCAAGGGGTTTGGGTTCTGACAACAATGTCATACTCCCAAAGCAAGCATTGCATTCTAAAAGGACCAATCATATGCACAGAAATTAAAAAATTAAAGTTGAAGTAGGCAATTTGCTATTTAGCCAAAAAGAAATTGAAAAGAAAAGAAAAGAAACCTCAAAACAAACACATAAAATGAAAGGCAAATCTGTATCAACTATAATCAACTCCGGTCTTCAATACTTAACTACATGGAAGGACAATGATGCAATTAAAAAAGCGGAGGCCACCTTAAAGGATAACTGTTTATGCAAAAAATACTTTTAGAAGAATAAAATTATGCATGAAAATGTCCAAATAACAGTAAGAAGTTTATAAGAATGTATCACTTGATATTAGCAACGAATATTAACATTCTGTTTTTCTTACTACCTTTGCTGTTGCCATCCAAATATCCTTGTAAGTAGATTCAACAACTGGGTCCATTATTTGATTGTCCTGAGGAAAAGATATTAAAATAATCGTTACAAATCAGGCACGTGAAACAACTACTTACTAAGAATGTAGTATTAACAACCTCTCCTGTAGGGAGACCCAAGTGCTCAGACCATAATGACAATCGAAGGGTCAAGGAAAACTTTCCAGCTTTCCAAGGTTTTCCATCCATATAAGAACCAATAAACTCTCTGTCTTCTATAACTACAGCAATCTGAAATCCATATGAGAAGATTAAAGGGACAGAAAGGGATTCAGTAGTGATGCATTAACAGATAACTTAGCCAAAAATAAGAATATGGAAAAAGTTCATGGTTAGAAAACCAATTTATTTATTCAATACACGATTTTAGAGGTGACTAAAGGGGCGTTTGCAATAAAACAGACCTGTCAGTTCAAATTATTAATTCATTAGTTACATATTTTATTTTATTTTAAGGAGTTTCCTAAATTTCTTAACACAGTTAAACTATAAAAATAAATAGTAACATTGAACTGAAGTCGTGTATTTACATTGACAAAAAGAAATCAATAAAATAAAAAGAGCAGATTCTATATCTATTAATAATAAAATGATCCTAGAATAGTACAAATATGAACTTGATATTTCTGATTATAAAGATATGATCGCGATATCTATAATTATAAAGATATGATTCTTATTTCTGTAATTATAACAAACACATTTATGTCAGATTAATGATATGAAGAAGGAAATTCAAAGTTTATCAAGGCCAAGAATTAGATTTGCAGTCTACAACCATATTTTCAAAATAAAAAGTATACACAAGCAAGCTAACTAAATATCAGTTGGATTAGGAATCAAACGATATATTAAAATATCATGATAAAATGCACTTAGTGTTCGTGGAATTACAAATTAGGCAGTTGCAGTCAATTAATAAGAGTCAAGGAAACAAGCTCCACTAAGTCTACCACGAGTCTACAGATATGAATGCTATGTATAATTTATGTACACATGCACATTCTCTTGAATAATAAAGTATTATCATTCTCACTTCTCTCTTAAAGCATTTATTTCTATATTTCTCCTCTTCCCCTCCAAATTCAACAATTGCAACTAACTTGTTTCTATAATGAAATCTTGCATGGATGAAAATTATTTCAATGAGGGTGCATGAAATGAGAGACAGAACTTAGTACAAGTTAATTTAAACCCGTAGTCAAACATGCGCAGCATATAAAGTGAAAAGGGCATGGAACTGTACCTCAGAATCTCTGGAGCCAAGTAAGCTCCTATCATTAATATTAGCAGACCCAATCAAAGTTATGCAATCATCAACAATCATGATTTTACTGTGAACATACACCTGCAAAAAAGTGTAAACCATTAAGCTGACTGAAACTAACTCTGTATATAACCATAGATGTATAAGAATACCTGGCTGGTTGCCACAGGGCCCCCATTAAGTCTACCATAAGACCTTAGGCCATAAAAGGAGATGTAGTCGTGTATTTTAGGACCAAGAAGTTCATAAAGATTATGCAAGATGGAATTCTGCCCCCTGCAAATGGTTCGATACTGCCAATGCATTATGGCTCTTACAGATGCTGCACCACTATCATCAAGGCCCCCCTAGATAACTGAAAAGTCAGTCTAACATTTATGCAAAAGCATTATTTACAGTGTTTAAATAAAAACAAGAATAAAATTAATAGGAACCTGGAAGCCAGGCAGCAGTGGTATGACAATTATAACCCTGAAAGATTTTTTGTCGTTGTAAGCTCGCATAATTCGTCGATATAAAGCTTCTAACACACGATTCCGTATCATCTCATCCCCGGAAAGACCTGAGATAAAAAACTGATTCTGGAATATGTTCCCAAGGATGAAATACAACAGTCAGAGAAAGGTCCAGAACAGATTAAGGATGTAACAATATTACAATCGTACTACCCCTTTAAATTTGAAAAACTGAAGAGAGGAGCAGAATATAAATATTGCTTTATCAGAGCTAGTTCAATAATCACAATACATATCTATTACAATATATTGGAATAAAAGAAAATTATTTTCTTTTATTCTAATATATGCTAATAAAAAACGAAGTTTATTTAATACCTCAATGTAAATGAAGTATTCAGCTTTCTCAATAAGAGAACAATAAGCACTGTGGATGCTCTCTTCGGTTTGACTTGTTCCAGCAGACCATTGACTCACGCTCCTAATAACCTACCAATTAAAAGGTTTATTGAGAGAAAATCCAACAAATGTTGAAAAGTTAAGAGGATAAAAGTGACAAGACAAGAGCAAAAGGAATAAAACAGTGTTTAATACACGCCTGTTAAATTTAATAATACAAGCAAGATATTTTACTCTTTGTTGTGAAAAAATTGATCAAAGGCGAGAGTTAAAAATATCTGACTCTTCTCAATAAATAATAGTTAACAACAAAAACATTCATTGCATTTTAACAAACCATTTGATGAGATAGCATGTCAAAGGTATATGTTAGACAAAATTGTACAAGTCTATAACACAGTTATATTAAGTAGGTCATGAGAACAACGCACTTGGCAACGGCAGGAAGCAAGAGGACCAACTTGTCCTGATTCCTCAGGAAAGCCTCCCTGGTCACCCCGTTCTTGCGTCTCCCACCATTCTGGATCTGTATTTTGCAAATCAGAATGAGCCACTCTATCTAGAGACGTTTTCTCACGATCATGCTCAGAATCTTGATCATCTACAAAGCCCTTCATTGGTGTATCTGCACCAAGTGCTACAACTTTGGCCTTACGGAATGAAAAGGGAAGACTACTGCTGATCCTTCTTGGCTTGTCCAGGTAATGTGAAGAGGATATTACGCCATTCAATTTTTGGTCTCCTTCATGAGCATCCAACCCATCAGAGTCCTGGGGCAAAAGTAGAGGAATATCTTGGTCTTGGGAAGATGAGGAAAAAGAATCTTCTCTTTTAAGAACTCTTTGATTGTCTATGTTCCCATTTTCAATCTGTATCTCTCGGCTTCTTCCCAAGTAATGTGGAATAACCATATGATGCTGAGGCATAAGTAAGGGTATAGCTTCCTCATATGGAGCTTTGTTCCTCTGATGTGAACAAAAAAATATTATTTCCTATTGGGAATATAGGAATAGGACTGGAATGCTTAAAGGCATGCAATTGTAAAATATGACTAACCTTTGCATAATTCCATCGCTGAACAAAATGCCTAGCAATGTCACGGCATGGTGGTCCCCAAAGGGCGCAATGAACATCATGCCAAGGCATACGAGGATATTTTTCACGGTCTAATTCATCTTTCATTGTATCTTCCCATGAATTTGGTTCAGATTCTCTGTCAAAATTGAAAATAAAATATGAGCAAGCGTTCAACAGGAAAGAGCTAGTCTATGATCAATCAAAGATGAATGACATATCGTTACACATTCCAAGTGCAAGCTTGCCAATCGTTTTCTTTTGGAATTTTCATTGATATTTATTGTGGCAAATCATATATTATACATATAAAATGTTACGAACAATCTTAGGAACTGATAAAATGTATACCTGTATAATTAGGAATAAATATTTTGCAACCAATACTAACTAATGTATATAGTGGTCAAATGTTGAAACTTTGTATAAACTATTGTCTCAGCTAGAATAAAGCTGAATAATGAATTAAATAAAGCATTGAGGTGAATTTGAATAGCTATGGGAGATGCACTAAAACATCGATGATATTCTGCACTTGAATACGCAGTTATAAACAACTACTACTTTTGGGGGGTCTTTCTTTTTTACCAAAAAAACTGATAGGTATGCAGAGAAGGGTAAGAGTTTAGGTGTAGATGAAACATTTTCCATGAAACATACAAGTTCGACATGAATAACTTTATGAGAATGCTAAGGTAATACTATGTTGTTTGTCATCCCAACTGTGTTGCCACAACAAACGACATCAATCATATGCAGTACCTCAAAATAACATAAAGAAAGAAGAACATACAAAAAACGAGGGGGACCAAACCTGACCCACTAATCCCTAACCCTATAAAACAGTAAAACAAATCGATCCCTAAAAACCTCAACACAAATAAAGCTAGGACCATTATCCTACCAAGTATAACCCTGAGATCTAGTGCCAAACAGAAATCTTACGAATTTATATTTTTCGGAATTACTTTCTAAAACCATTTGCATTTCTATAAAAAAATGATTGGAAAGAAACAATTTAGTTCAAAAATGGCTTTTTTTCTCGGTTTCTGTTTGATCTTCAGCAGTGCCCGGTTGAAGAGGAGAGGAGAAATTAGGGGCCAAAATCCCTCTCTCCCATGTGCCTCCCTTCCAAGATAGGAAGGACATGCAGAGAAAGGGAAATGATTTATATAAGTTTTGGTCTGTCTTGACTATATTGACCTATGATTTTATTTTCCCTCCACACTCCATATAAAACAAAAAGGTGGACCCTCCCCTCTCCTCCTTTGAACCAAACCATGCATAATATAAGCATTATTTTCTTACTACTCTACAACAGATTTTGAGCTACAACTGCTGCATATAAACACTTCCATTATTTATCTAAACAATTTTCAAATAATTTAAGTGTTTTCCCTAGAATAAAAGAATCTTCTTACAATACCACAGCATGCTACACAAAATCTTACAATGCGCCTTCGTGATTATACACTCTATTCACAAAATTTACCTTGGGTTATAATAGTCTTTTCCTGGCCAGATTAGAGGAGGGAAATCTCCCACTTTATGCTCAGATGTGTCATAACGACCAAAGCATAAATCCAGTCCTCCAATAAAGCAAATATGATTATCAATAATGACAAGTTTTTCATGATGTGACCTGTATATAATAATCAAAAGTAAATAAGAAACCAAAATAGTACAGTATAATGGATCTTTTCTTGGAAAAAAAAATATAAGTTTGTTATAAAACCATATAGACTAAACACCAAGTTTTCGGTAATTCCATACCACAGGTAAACACCAGTAGAAAAGTGGTCAGGATAGCGTAATACCCTCACATTCTCATGAATGCTAAGAAGCTTTTTCTTGCTATAAACACTGTTGATTTTCAAAGCAAGAGCCACCTCTTTGTAGAGAAGAATGTAAATCTGCATTAAAATTAATTCATGTAAATCTCAACACTTTCCTGGAAATAAAGGAATTGGGACATGCATCGCCCAGGTGGCATACAACACAGATGAGTACCTTCGTAACTACTTGATCATAGAATAGACTGTACTGATCAGCTATTAAGTTATAAAATCAATTGATCCACTTCTCTCTATCAAAAACATTTATAAAAAAAACTACAGTTCTATGCAGTATGTACCTTCAGCCAGTACCATTCATATAACAACAAACAATAAAGCAAATTTTGGACCTACTTGTTCTACCAAGAGTGGGGAGATCAATAACAAAATTTTATTGAGTCATTTTCAGAAATATCCTAGTACTATGCAAGGCAATTCAAAGATAAACAATCATCCGTCCCTACCTAATTACCTAAAATGCATGGATTTTGGCTCACATTCGATACAAAGCAGAAGCATGGGCACTGTCTACAGAAAATTATTTGACAGGTTTTAATACATTGCTTAAATGTTTTTGACTCTTTTCTTATGCCACACAAGCATATTTACGGGTCCGTATCCATTTGCTTCAGCCAAACCAAGGGTTCAAGACAGGTCAAATATGGGCAAGGCCCCAAACTGGACACAGACACTTTGCAGGGAAAAACAAATTCAGAAACAGCAACAGAGAACAAGTAGTCCTCCAATGAAAAACACAACATTATTACATTGGCAAACAAATGCAGATAAGATGACTGAAAGCCATCATACTACATTCCTTGGAATGCTTGTATTGTAATTATCTCTTACAAGTTAAACAACCCAGAAAAAATAAATAAATAAAAAAAAACGTCTCTTAAAAAGGCAAGGCATTGTGCGAGAGTCATATAAATTGTTACCTGAACCCCTTGCTTAGCTTTTCCTTCCAACAAATTATCAAGCCTTGATGAAGCATGAGTGTGAAAAGGTCGCCGTAGATATAGTTCTGGGCACAGCCACCACCCACATATAAATATCTGCAAGAATCTCTCAATAATTGAGCAGAATCTTGAAAAGAACCAATAATCTCTCTCTCCCTCTCAGTCCCTACCTTTCTACCTATCTATAGGTGTATATGTTCATATGTCACAAAAGTGGGCTTGAATGTTAAGGCACTAGAAAAACAAACCTCTGATTTTGCAGCCTCAATTGAAGAAGCAATGGCCTCGAATGCTGCTCGCCCATCAATAAACCACTGGGCTTGACTTCCATCTTCAATTAAGCCTCTTGGAGGAGCAAATGAACCATAACGGTGAGGATAACACCAGCCTTCAGGAGGCCTGAGTCCGGCATCATTAATTGCAGCAACCCAATCTTTAACTTTACTTCTACTTTTCACTCTAATTCTGATACTGCGCATTCCACAAGCCACCTATAATATTTAGTTAGGCGTTAAAAGTTTGAAAAGGCATATTCCTCTGTATAGTATCACCATACATCTGATAACAACCACTCGTCAGCTAATTGCTAGTAATTACACAAGAATAAACCTCAATTTGGTCCTTAAAAGAACTTTGGAACATCAATTTTGTTCAAAAGAAAGCTTTCAAATTCCCAAAGTTACTAGTTTACTGGGATTGAACATTCGATGACCAACCATTATCATTAGAGGATCAACTTGATGTACTGAAACTATTTGAAAAACCAAATCGGGGGTTTATTCAATATATGATATAAAATAAACAGAAAGACCTACGAATTGAATTAGATTTAAGCACAAGACTTTGAAGCAACAATGGATACAAAAGAGCACCGGTCTCACCTTGAATGAATGACGTAATGGATTCCGTTCTTTCATTTCACTCGCCAGTGATACACGACCATCCCCATTCCCATCCGAGGCAGGCAGCACATCAAAAACAATTATGTCCAGAGGCTGTGTATCAAAAGGATCTGCCAGCAATGCCAAAAATCCAGGTTTCAGTACAGCCCATACCTGTACATAAAAATACAGGGAAGTAATAATGTAAAACTAAACCAAACATAATAAAAGTTACCAAAAAAATATTTAAATAACGAGGAGTAAAGCATATACAAAAGCAGTTACCTTTTGCCAGTTGTCATTACAGCAACTGAAACAGTCAGACAAACAACACTTTCTGGAATCATCATCCTTCTGGATTTTGGGCAGGTGTTTCACCATCACATATTCTTCCTTTAGCTTAGGGCCATATTCAGGTGAAAAAGATAATTTTGATACCTCCAAAAACTTGCAAACCTAGAGCATAAAACTCCTTATAGTAAAAACAGCATTTATTGATCATAAAAACCACACGGTTTCAACAACAAATCAAATGGAAAAGTTAAAAAATCCAATAAAACTGCTAAAAATTAACTTAAATAGGCATGGACTTCAGCTGAAAATAAAATATGTTTTACAAGTTCCAAGGTCCATATCAAATAACACATACTAAATATGGTTGCCAAAAAACATGGCAATAATTTGTTTAAATTTAAGCCTCACAGAACCAATAGGCAGCGCAGAGCACAAGCTCCCACCATAATGGGGTCTAGGAAGGATCCGATACATGCAACTTTAACCTTAGAGTGGAGAGGCTATTTTCAGACTAGAACCACAAGAAGAACCATGTCAGCCTCACTACAAACAGATTCATGATGTGAGCCTTCCTTGCCAAATCTAGTAATCAGATGCCAGGATTTCACAAGCAAAGGTGCAGTGTGTAGACAAACTAGGATGATTAATATTTATCAATAAAACTAATATCCCATGTAAGTTTTGGTGCAACAGTAAAGTTACTAGCTTGTGATCTAGTACAGCAGATGGATTTTACTCATGGAAGCCCCTCAGTTAATGAGGGGGTATGGATGTGTACATCTGAGTATCTGACCCTTGCCACCCCCACAATAGTGGGATAATCATGCATCTGGTTGCGTTTCAATGAAACTACTATTCAAAATTAAGTCATTCCATTGCTAATGAAACTACTATTCAAAATTAAGTCATTCCATTGCCACAGCGGTGAAGAAAAATGTCAGGTTCTAGGTTTAGTTAACAAATAACCTTATCCATAACATCAAACCATAATATTCTAAGCATATCCGAAATGTCTGACACAAAATAACAATAAATCAATGACTGAGTTCCATAACATGACAAACATAAATTTTCAAAAGCATACCTCATGAGAGTTCACAATACTGATATTTCCCAGAAAGTGATTCAGATATCCTTGCATTGCTCTCTTTGCCCTCTCTGCAATAGACTGTTGTCTTCCCAAGGCTGGTCGTATAATTGGTAGAGCAGCACTAGATGGAACATCCCTGCACAAGAAACCAACATATAGAATATTATGATCACAGAGCAACATGTTGCAATTATAGAGTGCTGAACAGAAGTTGCACGATGGGGATCACCTGTCCTTATGAGTTTCATCAGTATGCATCGGGATTGTTTCGTCATCACCTTCATCGTCATCTTGCTCCATAGCATTGTGTTCTCCAATTCCTAGATTTTGAAGCCATTCTTTAACCTTTAATATAATGTTTAACATTACATCAAAATCCAAACTTAGCTAGACACAAATGATATCGACAAATAATACAATAATGTACTTCAGCCATTTTGTATACCTCACTAAAGAAATATAAATAACACTGCTCACCTGTTCCTGCTTCTCATGGATTTCCTCAATGATGGCACGTTTCTTTAAGGCGAAATGCAAAATAAATACTTGATGAGCTTTCTTCATTAACTCCCACTTGAACTGAAATGCAAATGAGATATATAAGTATCCTCCAGTAGGAAGGAAGACTGAAAGAAATAAATACTCAACAATCAATGTTTCTCTTCCGTCCAAAAATCTCCACCAACAGCCACATAGACCAGGCCAACATTTAAAACTAACATACCCCAGTCCCAGAAGGTTCCGCGCTATGCAAAATTATATAGGATAGTCATTGCACGCAGTCTTACCCTTGCATATACAAGGAGACTATTTCCGGATACGAATCCATGACCAACTGGTCACCAATGCGCAACTTTACTGCCAAGTCTAGGGCTCCCCCTCAAACAAGGCCAATACAGGTATAAAACTATTGCTCACACAACAATTTATGTTTTATTTATTTATGGTCTTTCTTATACCCCTTCAACTGTAAACAACTCCAAAGCTGATGAACACCAAAAGTAAATGCGCAAAAGCTTAAAGTGTTATTCGGAGAAAGTAAAATTAATAGGAAAAGTCCAAAGCTAACTAAGTTGCCGCTGTTAGGAACCATTTATCACGAATTTCTGGTTCAAATTAAACCCTACGATAAACTGCCAGATAAACTTGCCAAATACATACGCATTTACGTACGTACATATATACATATATACGCACACGTACAAACACGAGCGTACGAAGAAGCAAACGGATTCAAACAAAGGATCCAATTCGCTTGGATTTCGCTCGCTTTAGCTTCACACAATTGGCTGCAGTGCTCGCGATCAGAGATTTCACTTTTATTAAGAATTGAATTCCCCGAAGACACAGTGAGTGTGAGAGAAGATGGCACGTTACCTGTCTGTACTGAACCTGAATGGTGTAAGACAGTTGCATGGGGCTGATATCGCTGGCGTCGGGGCGAGACACGGAGACGATGGTGGCTTTCGGCAATTCCTCGAAAATCCGATTGGCCTCGGCGCCACTGTGCCGGAACGACGGAACCGATGCCATCTCCTCGGCAGCCGCAGCCGGCGGCGACGGCGGTGGCGACGATTTCATCTGAACGTAGCGAGGGCCGCCACTGGACATCAACTGCTCCGTGGCCATTGGAATTGAATCGACGTCGCCAATAGGGAACGATTCGGGAATCGAACGGTTCAGTTACAAGAAAGAGGTGGCGCAACGACGTCGTTCGCGGTTTCGGATCCAAATACAAATTCAGAGAGAGAGAGAAAGAGAAAAATAGAGAGAGAGAAGAACGCGAGTTTTCTTTAAGAGGAAAACTCGGAATAAGAGTTGAACTGTGAACAACGACAAAAGAGTGCGCACAAGTTTGATTTCTTCTTTACTTGCCTTCTAGTCCCTGCCTTTTTCCTTTCCAAGAAAAATCAATTATTATATAATAAATTTAATTGCTAAAGTAATTCATCCATATAAACTATTTTTTTGACATTTTCAATATTATTTTTAATTAGATTCGAAGTTTTGTTTTTATAACTTTTGCAATAAAATAAGGGGAAAAGGGATACTTTTAAATTTTCAAAATTAAACATGAGATTATAGATAGTTCTAATGCTTAGTTAAAGAATGTGTTATCAAAATGAGATAAACATAATTATCTTATTTTAAAAAAATATATATCAAAATTTTATTAAGTTATTAAGGTGAAAATATTGTATAAAAAATCATCCAAATGTTGTATGAAAATATTGTATTATTATTATATTATTAATTTGATGTTGTTTGGGTGCAATCTAGAATGTAGTGTTTGAAAAGGTGATTTTAGGGTTCAACGATTTGAATGGTAGGTGGTTGATGAAGGGTCAAAAGACGGCTAAAATGGATTTGGCGCATTGATTTGATCCATTGATGAATAAATGGTGGAATATTTGACCAATAACACCAAAACTTTTTACTTCAAACAAAATATTGGTTCATTTATCACCAATAATTACCAAACAATTGCATCAAATTTAATACTAAGAATTAATACTAAGAAAGAACATGGCATTCAAAGGGAAAAAAATTACTGCACCATAGTCGCAAGTTTAAGATAACATTTTTGGTGCTAGTGTTTCATAATACTACTCTCTTTACTCAAAAAAACAAAAACAAAAGGGTTTTGACAATGAATTCGTTAAGAAATTCAAAATAAAATGTTAATGCATTGAAATCTTTCCCTTTTACCAAGCAAAAATAGTTTCATATTTTATATTATTAGGGTTTTTTATTAGAAAAAATTACATTAAAGATGTTAGTTGAATTCGTTTATTATCATTATATAAAGAAAATAAAACAACAAAAAATAAAAAAAGAAACTACGTATCTTAACTTATTATTAATCGTGCTTATTGGAGAGAGTAATATGCATAGTCAGATTAACTTAAGGATACATTTTGTAGCAACCGGATCATGACGGGAACGACCATCCGAAAAGAAAATAAATAATTTATTTTTTTTAATTTTTAAAAATTTTAAAAAAAAAATGAGTCGCCACTATAGTTTTTATGAAAAACTATGTAAAAAACAAAGAAACGGGGATAAGGCTAGTTTGCGAAAATTGGGTCTAGATCCGGGAGTGGGTTACGTGTGGGGAAGGTATTAGCACCCCCACAACGCTCGACCTATGACGGTACCTTTAATTAAATAATTAAAATGAGTGTATTTTTTAAAATGTTTATTTTCTCAAATAATAGAAATAAAAACAAATAAGAATAAAATAATGATTTTTAAGTTAAAGGACCCGACAAGGATTGACCTTGCTTCTACGTATTTATATACATGATAGGAAATCAGGGCTACGTAGTTCTTTTTGGAAAATTTGTTTGTTGAAGTATTTGATATTTTTTAATTTTTGAAACTTTTATATTTTTTAATTTTCAAAATTTTATATAAAAAAGGGCTTGAAAATTGGATATTTGAAGATTTGGTATTTTTAAGATTTGTTTATTAGAGTACAAGGAGGTGCGAGCGACCATGCTCAATACTCCTACTAAACAAAGATATTTTTGTTGTTTTTCTAAAAAAAGTTCGTATTATATATCGTTTGACGTGTGCGGTCATTTGAGTATCTAAACGAAGCAAAACTTTTTCGAATTATACTAAATGACACATACAATCATTTGAATATTTAATCAAAATTTATTTATTATCTTTTTAAAAAAATAATGTAAAAAATTAGAAGTTTATATTAAAAGAATGAAATAAAATAAGTGACAAATTATACACCAATTCATTAAAGTTTTCAATTCATGTTGTATCAAAGAAATATATAAAAGAAAAGTGAACCAAAATTCAACCCAACATTCTACTTTATTTTCCATTAATTCGGTGCCAAAAAAAATCAAAATAATTGAACTATGTACACTAAAGGTCAAAGAAAGAAACAAAAGACCAATAAAATAAATAAATGAAGAAAACAATGACACCGAAATAATGGCAAAAATAAGTGTTGCCACGTTGCTTTAATTCACTTATCCACTCTTTGCTCAATTTCATCCATGTCATTCATAGTATTTTATCATTATTGTATTTTTACTTTAGGGTTAAAGGTATGAATAAAAGGGCAGCGGCGCCGCTTGCTTCTCTAACCCCTCGCCATCTTCATTCACATATTAAGGGGAGCAAGATACTATGAACATTGGAGAAAAGTTACTGACCCAATGGCGACGTTGTGGTGAGATGGGAATGGAGAGAAAGGATTATTGGTGGTATGGAAGGGGTAGGCATCGCGACTGTTGCCAGGGGATGACTAGTTGGTTTTGTGGTTAAGCTCATTGACGATGGCGAAAGTATAGAAACTGGTGGCTTTGGTTGGGTGCTACATCGGAAGTATTACAGGGAGTAATTTGGGTAAATGATAGCTGGTTATTGTGGTGAAGACGGTGAGGGTTAGAAGTCTTGGGACAGTGTCATGGTTGAATTTGCATATAATAGGGCAATCCATAGTACTACTCAATTTTCTCCATTTGAAATTGTTTATGGATTTAACCCTCCAACTCCTCTTGATTTATTGTCATTGCCTAAAGATTTTGTTTTGAAGCATCAGGGTGGCAAGGCAAAAGCTGAATTTGTGAAGAAGATCCATGAGAAGGTAAAAACACAAATTGAGAAGAAAGTGAAAAGTTAAGCTAAGCATGCAAATAAAGGAAGGAGAAAGGTAGTTTTTGAACCAGGTGATTGGGTTTGGGTGCATTTCAGGAAGGAGAGATTTCCATCTCAGAGAAAATCAAAGTTAATGCCAAGAGGAGATGGACCTTTCCAAGTGTTGGCCAAAATCAATGATAATGCATATAAAATTGATTTGCCAGATAAGTATAATGTTAGTAATACCTTTAATGTGTTTGATCTTTCTTTATATGATGCAGACGATGAGCTTAGAAGTTTGAGGCCAAAGGCTTTCGAAGAGGGAGGGAATGATGAGGACATCCAGGCCTAAGTCCAAGTTGCAAACTCTAATTGAAGAATCTTTGCAAGGATTGGGAGGTCCTATGACTAGAACAAGGGCTAAAAAGGTAGAAGAGTCATTACAACACATGGTGACAACAATCTTTGAAGCTGCAGCTCAAGAGAAAGACTTAGAGGCCATCATAATTCAAAATGTCCTAATAATTAAAGGCCAATAGGTAAATAAATAAATAAATAATAATAGTGATCATAAAATGTCTAGGGCTGATTTTGAGATCAAAACCTTTCACTTCTTTAGGTCTCTATTTACCAGAGAGGCATTTTATCTAGGTCTATAATGTTAATAATTTATTTATCTTTTATATGTTTTTAGTACTTGAGAACAGATTGTATAAATCATTTGGATTTGAATGAAAGAGGGACATTTTGGTTGTCTTTCTTTACAGAAGCGTGAGATATTCTCTGCTAGCGTTCTACCTTGAATCATCTGATCTTATCAAGAATTCTCCAATTCTTGTGGCGATCGTAAGCACTTATCAAACGTCAATCGTTTGTGGCGTCCATCATTTCTTTTACTCGAATCTTATCCTTATTCTTTATTTCTTTCTTATTGTTATTTTTTTTTTCAGATTTTGTCTAATATTTGTTAACTTTATATCTCGTATTTTGCTACTCTTACGTCACAGAATTAATCTTACGTCTTTGTGCAAATTTGTGCGAGGAATCACATCATGTTGTCTGTAGCATGAGGCCTGGCAAGGGAAGTTCTTATTAAAAAAGGGTAGTTTTAGCTACGGAAACATAGCAGAGGCATCAGGGGAAAACACGAAGAAGCAGTGTATAGAGAAGATCTTTGAGATTCGGGAGTATGCCTATGAAAACTAATGGTGTGAAGAGTGAAGGGTAGCCCAAAGGGATGCAGCCCAAAAGAAAAAAGAAACAACCCAAAAGCAAAGAGGAAGGGAAAAAGTTACTTAAGTGCACTTAATTAATACATATTGTAAAACAAAAACATTCTTATTGTTAAAACAAAACGAAGTAAAATTACTTTTTTTATTATTATTTTTTTAAAAGAAAATGAAAATAAAAGGTAAAAAAAAAACCATAAAGTAAAACTAAAGTGTATACTTATTATTTTTTGTTTTGAAAATAAGAGAAAATAACCACAAAATTAAAGTTTACTAAATGGTTGTATTTTTTTATTTCGAGGAGTAATTAGAAACTCTTTCTCATATATTTTCCTTTGGAATGAAATTTAACAACCCGTATGAAATTAAGTATTGACAACTGCTCCTCTTTACATAAATTTACTGGATGATTTGAAAATTAAAAATTTCATATTATCCAAGTAAAAGTTAAGTAAAGATTGAAACACTAATTTCGTTTGGGTTAAAATAGAGGAAATTTTGAGCATTCAGATTTCTCCGCAAAAGAAAGGTTATTTTTTGAAGAAAAAGAAGAGTGAGATCAGGACCATTACAAAGTAGAGGGTCGTGCACCGTCACATGTAGAAACTTTTAAAATGAGACTGAGACCATTACAAAGTACAGGACCATGCACCGTCATATGCAGAAAGTTAAAAGTGAGGTCAAGACCATTACAAAGTAGAGAGTCGCACACCGTCACATTGAGAAAATTAAAAGTGAAGTTGAGACCAATACAAGATAGAGGGTCACACACCATTACATGCTGGAAAAGTAAAAAAAGAGGTTGAGACCATTACAAAGTAGAAGGTCACACACCATCACATGCTGGAAAAGTAAAAAAAGGAGGTTGAGACCATTACAAAGTAGAGGGCCACATATCTTCACATTGAAAAGTGAAAATTGAGACCTTAATTCACAGAGGGTCCTGTTTGAAGAAAATTTGAAGAGAGTTTGGACCAATCCTAAGGAAAGGGTCTTTGTTTGAAAAAGATTTAAAACTTGGTAAACAGTCACCAAATAGATGGCGAAATGGGTTTTGAATGATACATGCTCTATGGTGAATGCTTGAATGTATGCACAAATTTTATTTTTCTATGAGAATGCATGAAACTCTTTTGTTTAGATGAAAATGCATTTATAAATGCATGAAGCTCTATTTGTCATGAGTGTTCTTCTGTTTGATATTGACATTCAGAAAGAAATGCCTGACTGCAACAAGGGTGCAAAAGACTCGCTCTTTTATTTTTCCTACATTTTGTTTAATTTTTTAACACTTTGATATTGACATTCGGAGTTAATTGTTCTCTTTGTCATCATTGAATTCATTTGAAATTTGTTCTCGAAAATGAGGGATGTTGTGAATCCCGAAGTTGTTGTTAAGATTGAGACATTGTTGACAGTTCCCTTTAAAATATCTTAATGTATGCGCTTAAATTCACAGGTAGATGAAATATGTTGGATAGAAAGTTGAGGAGATTGGAATTGCACAATCTCAGATATGTCATCATTTGTATCCCCCTCTACAAGGAAAGATCAAAGCAAAGTGCGAGACAAAATCTGCCTCAATTTTAGTATAGCAGTGGGTAGAATAGGTGGAATATGGATTGCTTATTTGAAGGATGGCCTAAATAACCAAGTGGTAAAGACTGAGGTTAACTGACATGATACAATGTTTTTCATATGTGCCTCTAAGAGTTAAATTTGTGCAAGATATTTGTGTAAGCAAAATTACCCTAGTTTAGATGTGCTAGGATGGAGCAAGGTCTAGACAAAAGGTAACCTGCTTTTGGTAAAGTGAAAGGAAAGGATTGCCCTGGTACTGAATTTTCTCAATTGGCTTACTTTTGGTTGGTTCATTGGTTGATAACAAAAAAGTTGCCTTCTTCCAGGAACATTTCAAACATCCTTCTTTTTCTACTTTTTCTTTTACTTACCGAGTCGTTGATCACATCTTCTTGTCACGGGGTTAAGCTTTGAAAATTAGAGCAATCAGTCATCAATCAATATGAACTTTATTAGGCTTGTAACGTGGCCAGGAATTGAAAGGTTGTCAAGTAAAGGATACGAAGGCTAAAAAATTATTTGGTTGGGTTTTAAAATTTGACACAAAGATCATCAGGCAAGTGGTCAAAGTTTTCCTTTGCAAACACACCATTATTTTCATCATTTCTTGCATTTTTCATTTATTTTATTTTCTTCTCTTTTTCTCTTTTGTGACAACATTTCTTCTTGTAAACTCACATCATTCTTGGTCAGATCTTTTCTATTTGATTTTTAAAGCCTTTTGACATACCTTGAATTGAGTTTCACTTATGATGATCTTTGTTGTGGTCATTTTGAAAGATAAGATATATTTTTGGCTCAAAAAAGGTTCAACGGATTTGCAATTTTGTTTGCTTTGGATAAAGAAACATGACCATATATCCCTTTGAATCATGATTGTTCTATTTTTAAATAGGTTAACCCTGAAACAAGATTCGATTACTCCCGACACATGTCATTTTTATTTTCTTTATTGTCCTTTCTTTTGCCTAGATTGTCCTTGCAGGTTTTCAATCTAGCGGACTTTTATTATTTGATTGCCCCTAGAGATTGAAAATTAACCACTTGGCCAAACCGAGAGAATATAACGTTTCTGCCCTAGTGTGATACTCTTGTTTTGTCATTCCGGGTGATGGTGAAAGCTACCGAGTCGGATCTTTTTGTTTTGGGATTTTGGGGATGAGGAGAGACTAGAGGATTTTAAGCAACATACATGCAAGTGCTTCATTGAAAAATATCAGCTTTTGCTTCTTCTTAAATTGTGAATATACAACATTTTTCATGAATTCAAAAGATTATATCAGAGAAAACAATTAACTCGGTCCTGTGAACATTTTTTCCTTTTTCTTTTCGCGACACCCATCGAGATTCGGCCTTGGCGGCGACAAGCATGAATCTGTAAAACATCCCAAGGTTTCAACAAAAGCATGTGCCCGAGCCCTTTCTTTTT
>Ga0209489_100257_pt1:57500-90682 | contig 90682 bp, 55 predicted proteins | sample SiratrowhiteBW_FD_187527 | JGI IMG/M metagenome (GOLD analysis project Ga0209489, IMG submission 187527) | Root nodule microbial communities of legume samples collected from California, USA - Siratro white BW (SPAdes) (version 2) | ecosystem: Host-associated > Plants > Roots > Nodule...
CATCTAAGTAGGAAACCCACCCCAAGATGAGTGTTCTCCTATTCCGACTTCCCCAGAGCCTCCGATAGCACAGCTGAGACAATGATGGGTTCTCTGCCCCAGCGGGGATGGAGCAAAAGAAGTTTTGAGAATTCAAGAGAAGATCACGGCAAGATGAGCCATTTATAATTAATGATAGGTGTCAAGTGGAAGTGCAGTGATGTATGCAGCTGAGGCATCTTAACAGACCGTTAGACTTGAACCTTGTTCCCGCAATCTTATCCTTTTCACTTTTAAAACTATTGTTTAACCAATGGTATTAACACAAGTTTGAATGGTATTAACACAAGTTTGATCGGTACCAAATTAACATTAAAACTTTTGATGATACGCAAAAGTTATGTACAATATTCTAAATTAAAAAAAAAACAAGTCTTCATAAACAAGGAATTTGCCTGATTTTTCAAATTTACTTTTCAATTCTACATAAATTCATTATCTACGAAAAACCCTATTGTAAATTGATGGTCATAATTCTAAATTCCAAAGAAGAAAGAACCTTATCAAAAACTTGTTACAACTATCTATATTCATTTAAAACGACATATCTTATAGGAACAACACTACTCTTTTAAAGGAAGAAAAAATTTATGAAACAATTGTTCCCACGACTTTAAAATGGATTTGGCTCATGTTTATATACACATTAATGGATAAGAAAAATAATTCATTACCTTTAATAAACAAAAAATAATTAATTATAAAATATAATATTTTTTTAAAAAAATAAAATAATAAATTTTATTCCAGATCTTACATAAATAAAGTTAAACTAAAAAAAGAGTGTGTTAAAGATTCAACCTGAACTAAAATAATTTTAAATCAAAATTTAAATAAATACACATCTCACATAAATTTTTCAAAGTTCAGTTAAATTTAATGGTTATTTCTTACCAAACTGAAATACATCTACGTCTAATAATAATTGAAGATATTTTAAGGCAGATTCGATGTATTTATTATTATTAATGGAGTATTATTGTTTAAGGCATATTAGATATCGGACAGACTAACTCATTGGATTTTGGGTACATCTACAATATATAATATTACATTATCTGTTTTTATCTTTGGAAACAAAATTTCGCTGTTTAAAAAAAAAAAAAATCTTTAGAAACAAAATACTACTATTGTACTAAGTCAAATACTATTTATTTATTTTCAGTACAAAATAATATTTTAGATAAATGTCTTTGCATATATGTGCTAAGTCACAATCTCCCTTAAATGTGGCACAATGTTAAAATTGCCATTAATTGATTACTGTTCTTACTCGGTAGAGATGGGCCGGGCTTAATATCTATTCCGACCCGGTAATTGCTTCCTGCACCCGTCATTTGTTTCCTGCACTCCATTATATTTTTAAAATACGAGAACTATATTTGGAGATATAAAAATGGCTTTTGGAATTGGTATTTCAGAATGAATATTGGGAGTGTAAAAGTAACTTCTAAATTTAGTTTTCCAAAATAGATTTTAGGATGCAAAAAACAGTTTTGGAAAATATTTTCTGAAATTCAAAAATGACTTCAAAAAAATATTTTTCAGAATGCAAAATTAACTTCGGACAACATTTCTTGAGAAAATGTTCAGGAAATATATTTTCTGAAAAGTTATTTTTAAATTTTGAAAAACGTTTTTTCATAAACAGTTTTAGGCACACCTCGTTGATTTCTGAAATTCGTTTTTCGAAAGCCATTTTTGAAGACTGATTTCTGAAAATTTCTTATCCCACATACGAAATCAAAATGCTTAAACCAAAACTCACTTACCTCCATTCACCAAGAACACCTCGTCGGAGAACGCTGCACTGCACCACCACGGACTGCCTACCACACAACTCGAAACAATCCAACCACTACAACTCCTCCTTCCTTTCAATAATCTGTCAAGGATAATGGAGGTATTTCAAAAAAGTGATGGGGTGCTGGACGCATATGTGGGGGGTGCAGGAAGCAATTGCCTTACAAGCCCACACTGACTACACACGATAAAGGGAGCCCTTAGAAATAGCTGATGCACGGCCCGATACGGAGATGGCTAAGAAAGGAAGAGTGTAAAGATCTTGTCCTGTAAGTATCAAAACTAAAATAAATTAAAAATAGTAAATAACTAGATTGTGAAACAATAATAATTTTCTATGCTGATTTTGGTGAAGTTGAATATTAGGTTCAACACAGATAGCCCATCAACCAAAGAGATTGAATTTCTTGAGGTTGGATTGAAATTAACTTAACCATCAAGAAAATTCAATTTAATATATTTTGGTTGATTGAATCATCGGTTATCCAATTCAAAAAATCCCAAATATAATCCAAATATAAAACATACTTTGAAAATAACGCATTTTAAAAGAGAGCACAAAAATCGTATTTACTTATCTCTTGTTTATGATATTCCTACCAACTCTTGACACAATAGACAATTGACCTATATTTTATTAGGTGTTACCTTTCAAACTAATAGTATGGTAGGTTAAAGTGAAAAGACAAAGAAACAAATATACTTCATTTTATCTCAAAAGCCTAAATAGAGGTCCAACTAGAAATCATTTTCAGTACGAAAACAATCTCCAAACACGAGACAACCAAACTTTAATAAAGAAAAAGCAAGAGAAAACCATTTTTTTAATAAATGGAAAATATTTCAATACGAAGTGACTTATTTTTTTTCAATTTATAAATATTTTTTACTTTCTTTAAAATACAATACTTACTATTTTAACTCATTTATATCATGTATTTTTAGGAATTATTCTTTATTTTATACATTTTAGAGTAAAGACATTATATAGTTAAAGGAGAAAGTTAAATCAATAAATGTTACATCATATATATTATATAAATTATACATAAGCTAAATTAGTTTTTTAACCAATTCCTACAGGGAATATTATACTGACCCAACATGACAAGAAAGATAATTAAGATAAAGTAACTATTATGGGTACACTAAACAACTAATTATAATAGAATAAAATCAATTATCCTATCTTAACATATTCTATATATCTTGACTTCTACAACTAAAATTTGTTCTTAATACTTAAACAATAGATATACTATAGTTAAAGAAGCTATAATCCATAAATCCCTTTTTGGATAGCAAAACGTGAAAGCATAATTAATTTCGTTTGCCACTGACATATTCAGTGCATATTTTTGTCTTATTTTCTTTCCTTTTGCTTATAGCATTGAAAAACAATGGAATCTACTGCATATGAAAACGACACTTTGAACAACTTAAGACGTTTTATGTCACTTTAATATCTAATTATACTATGTATTGGGTCCCATTAATGTTGGGAGGTCAAAAGTTAGGGCACTGGTTCATGCATCTTCTAATTTTCCTATTCTTTTTTTCAACTAAGATTATTGAATTGTATTTGTCACTCCTTAGTGTGTCATGCATAAAGATTTATGCATTGATCCGCCACAGTTGCACATGTGCATGTTCAAAAAGTTAACACATTGCTCCAGTTATATTTCGTGACGAAGTTTCCTCTTACGTAGATTTTACCTAGTTTTGTAATACTATATTGTTGCATGTTCCTCTTTCAACTATTCTTGTTCATACATGGCATGCTGCATCCTCTCAGTCTTCTCTTTCTTTCATTTCTTCCATTCTGTCAAAAAACAATGGTACGGTCAAAGAAGACACGAGGGCATAGAAATTTCTGTGCTTTTGACTGTCAACTGTGTATAGGTCCAAAGCTTTTCTGACTTCATTTAATTAAGGGATTAATCTGTTTTAACAAAAATGTTTTTCAAACAAATAACATATCATAACTTAAATTAACAGTTATTTAAAAAAATAAAATCATCTACAAATTCTGTAATATTGGCTTGATTTTGATTATACAATTCCTATATTGACGATGGCAATCAATGCTTTTGGTTTTGAAGTCATTATTCCCTGGTCAACCTGCACTGGCTAGTTTTCCTTATAAAAATTGTTTTCTTTGATAATGATATATTGTCAAAATGTTGGTTGGGTGGAAAAACAATACGTAGAACTTGTAATTTGTAAGACAGAAGACATAAATCTAATCGTAGAAAAAAAAGGTTTAGAAAGACTTTTTTCTATACTTAGTTATGTTGTTTTGTAGTCAGAGATGGTAAAGAGGTGAGTTAGAGTTTTATTATATATATTTCATTTTTGAAATAAAGTTTTATACTCATTCGTATTTTTATTTTTGTTAAGTATGAAATTTGTATTTTATTTTTGCGTCAATTAGTGATATATTTAACTCATGCTTTAATTGAGATTATCATAAGAAAAAAAAAATATTTGAGAATTTGTTATAAATATTAAACAAGTGAAATGATTAAAAGATAATAAAAAATTATTTAGCATTCTTCAAATGTAATAAATACTCAATTTTAAAAATTAAATATTATTCATATCTATACTAGTATTCAGTTTACAGTTTACAGATTTTTTTTTCAGAAATAAAATAGGTTTAAATAATCCACATGAAGAAGATGACAACTTATTTATATTTTTGTTTGTTAGATTATCTATTAGATTGTAAAACTATCTAATAATATCGTTGTAAGTTGATGCATAATATACTATCTAATACGTTTTCTATTACACTTGCAACTCATATTAAAAATCTTATTTAATATATCTATTACGTTATAAAGAATCTTATCTAATATTCTAAATAAAGGTGGTTACATATGTGATTTCAAATACCTATAATCTACTATTATTATTTAACATAATAATATATTTTTATATTCTCATTCTTATGTAAGGTTTGCATTGCTTTGAACTAAACAATATTATATAGCATGAGTTTACTTCAGATTTTCTTGGTATGTGCACCTACCATGACAGGTTCAGTGGGTTTTCCCCAAACATAATACAAAAAGATGTTGCAGTAAATTAAACATCAATACTGTGTAGACCTGTACTCTTCTTCCCACCTCTGAACCAATTATTTACTCTTCTTTATTACATGCCAGATCTTATATTATGAATTAAGAACTTTACATACCTTATAATGGAAATAGTAATTTGTTTTCCCTCTAATGGATATTTTATATATTATTTTATTAGAGACAATAATACTTAACAAGCTGAGTAAGATTTTCATCAACCTATAAATTTTTTCTGCAAGTAGAACAAGTTTAAGGAATTATTAGGAGCCAAGTTCACTCAATCGATATTCAGAAATCTTTATTATATACTGATAAAGTCAATCTAAAATTAAAATTGTCATTGTTCATAAAATAATGAAATAATAAACAAAATTCATTATAATGTATTTTATGGTTTAAATTTTAAATATACAATTTATTTCACAGGTTTTGAATTTTTTAATCAAATCATGAAATTAATTTTGTATACACGATTTGAGATTTAGTCACTACTAGAGTCTTCTGTTACTACAAGCAAAAAAAAAATTGTTTTAGCAATGAGTCACATCCTTTGAATAGTGTTAATTATTTTTGTAGGTGAAAACGTTAATGCTTGCAAATGAATAAAAAATAAGGTTTATATTTTTTTTCTTTGGGTACTTTGTGGGAACTCTTTGTTTCATTGGAAGGTTCATATTCTTATATCCTTAAAATAACCTTCAATTTGGACAGCAAAGAAGCTATGATCTTTTTTATTAAAATGGTTCTACATAAAATAAAATCAAATATTAAGTGGGTTCGTAATTTAATGAATATTATATACACCAATTGAGAAATGACTATATTTTAATAAAATAAAATATTATATTCCTTAATTATTTGTTAGAATTTCTGTGAAAAAGGTATTTACAAAGTGTACTATTTTTTATATAATATTTCAATATTTTTTTTCAAAATTTTTGGCTGTTTTATTCTTGAAATGTTTTTTTTGTCAAGATACGTTTCATTGATGACATAAGAGTAGTTGGCAGTTCAATAACTAATTACACAACAACCATGTATAATTTTATTTTAATGAAATGAATATTTAGTTCCTTATCAACAAATATGGCATTTATATAAATATATAATAAAAATTATCTAACTTAATGTATATAAATTGTCTTACTGTTTTACCTTCAGTGATGTTTGAAAACACACAATATAAAATTTAAAAGAATGAAAATAAAAAGGAAAAAAATTGGGAGACTTCCATAAATCTAAAAAAAAGTAACTGTCCACGCTTTTATATACAATTGATCAGTGAGTATTCAAATTTGTTGATTTTATATATTTGAACTTTTTATCATGATGTACTTTCCATATAATATATAATAAATAATATTAAATTAATTTTATTTTTATATATAACTAAAATCATATAAACTAAATAACATATAAATTGTATAAAACAAAAATTAAAAAAATATATGACACATATACAGGGCATCACCTAAGTTTCCCTTAGTAATCAATAATACAAACTGATATATATAAAAAAAAACTATATCACAAAATACAGTAGAAGATAAAAAGGTAAAATTTAGAATATAGAAGAGAAGGAAAATCATAATATTTGTGTTTATTATTTACATGCAACACAGTTGATATAAAAGTTTGAATTTAAAAGTATTTTCAAAGACAATGAGAGATTAAATTTAAATATGAAAATGGTAATAAATGTGATACATATACACTAGCATTTATTTTAATAGATATCTTCAAAGAACACACAGCTAAAGGAAGAGAGAAATTACATTTTTAGGGTTTTCTTTTTTTTAAAAAAAATTAATACCTTTTTCAAATGTATAAATTACAGCAAATTATTTACATTCACAAGTAAAATAATAAGCATCTGAAAACAACATAAACAGAGTAAGTTCCCATTCCAAAGTCAGAAGATAAATAATAGAGGTTATATATTATTAACAACATGATGTTTGTTGTTTTGATACTAATATTGCAATCATATTTAACCAAAATCTTAATTTTGCATTTCAAGTTGTTATATATTAATATATGGTCCATGTAGATGGGACAAAACTTAGCAAATTGGAATAACTTAGCAAAGTGATTTCATAGGGATAAGATAGTTCTGCAAGGAAGAGAACAAAATAACATTTGACCATATGCTACTTAATATTCAAAAATAGGAAGCACATGTCACAAAAAATCTCAAGAAATCACAATGTGATTTTCTTTTTTAAGTCCTCAATTCGTGCACAAAATCAAACCCTGCTCGTGTTGGATGAACATTTGAATCTCCACAGTTAATAATAAAATATTTGTGTACATTATGATTGAAAAAGAGTAAGAGTGGCACTTCAAACACGTATTTATTACTAGTATAACTTATTTAAATTTTGTATGAATAGAAGTTTTGAAGGACTAACAATTGTGTTTGATAAAAGAAAAAGTTGAAAGTAAATAAATAAAAAAAATGTAAAATAGAGCAAACTCAAATATATTTAATTTAGGAAAAATGACACAATTAATTATGTTACCGTACACCTATATGTTTTTCCTAACTTTTACCACTTATTTCTATTTTCCTACCAAATGAAGTCTTTTAATTACGTAAATCAAATAGTATATGTGTAAGAAAAGAAATTATATAAGGTCACATCAATGTATTTTCTCTTAAATAAAAGATAAACTTTTTAAAAGTTCATAAAGTATTCTGTTTAAACTTTGTTTATGAAAAAAATCCTTATGGGTATCTTACTGTTCCTGATTTCAAGCCTTTCAACAAAAAATTTTATAATGTCATTCAAGTGCCTAAATAATTAATGTACATAATCAAACTTATCCAATCCCAAGATTATCCATTAATAACTAGGCATAACAGTTACTCCCACCCAATATTTCCTCTTTGTCTATTTCAAATAACTATTATTTTTTATTTGTTGTTTTGGAATTTCAAGATTATTTTATTTTATTTTTCCTGTTATATAGATAAAAAAATTTAATAAAAAATGTAATAAATTAAAAACTATCTATTTTATTGGAATGCAAAATTTTGTTGTATCTTTTAAATCTTACATTACCTTAAAAGATAAGAAAAAAAAAACAAAAGAGTAACACAAAAGAAGTACTAATAATGAAGTGTACATATTAGTTCAGGACTTATTATCAAGTAGGCTTATTTAAATAATTAACCAAAATTAGGAGTTAAGTCCATCGAACTTGGTCCACAAAGTATACATCAAATTCATGCACTAGAATCGAAAACTAGGTTTGCAAAAAGGACAAAGTCGCACCATATAATAATGCCATTAATATTATATACAACACAAGCAATCCATATAAACATGCACGACCCAAACACTAATCACCTTTATTTAGAATCATAATACATAATAATGTTCCCGCTAATACGGTGGACCTGATTTTTGAAACATTCGACCGTCCAAGGCACAAGTTACCAAAGCTAAAGAGACAAGACAACATAAACTAACAGAAAACGCACCAACATAGTTTTTTACAATTTTTAGAAAACACCCACATGTTCCATAATATTTCCCATAAAAACTAGAAAGAGAAGAAAACAATAAAACAAATCAGATTTAATCACAAATTAAAACCAACTTATGTATTTCAATTTTAAAAAGATAGGCAATAAAACTTACATAAGCCGGATTTAATTCATTAAAAAACCTGAATTTGTTTTATTTCTTCTAATACAAGTTTTTAAGGAAAACATTTATTATTTGGTCTAATAAACTAGGTTACAGTTGGACAGAACGACATCGTCCAGCATCCACAAGTCGTCCATCATGTAACCGTTGTCCCACTGGACACCATTGTTGGGCAGAGGCTGCTCATTCTCTAAGCCAAGAAACAGTTCAAGTTGTTTCAGGTCGAGTTCCTCACCTCCGCTGCTGTCTCCGCCGTAGGAGACCCAGGAAGGCGGTGGTCCGGTGGAAGCTGAGCTGCTATGTTGGGGGATGTCAGGGCTGAGACAGCGTTTCTTGGATGGCGGCGGAGTGTCGGCGGGAAAGTTGAGTTTGGCCTTGTCACCGCGGATTCGTTTGGCGGCGGCGTCGTAGGCTCTGGCGGCTTCTTCCGCGGTGGGGAAGGTGCCGAGCCAGACGCGGACACCCTTGTGTGGGTCCCTTATTTCTGCAGCCCATTTTCCCCATGGCCTTTGCCTGATTCCTCTGTACACGTTCTTCCGAGCACGCTCACTCTTCTTCCCTGCACCCCCACTTTTCTTCTTCTTCTCACATGATTCCACTGCCAAGTACAAACAAATAATGCGTTAATCCTTGTCACACCTCACACCATACAACGTTCTACCGTTGATGGCTGTTTTTGTTTTAGGCCACGTTGTGTGTGTGTCTTCTGTCATAAAGTTATTGTTTTTTGAAAACTCAAAGTTGTAATAAACTTTGCCCTTTTTTCTTTACCATTACTGTTCAACTGCAAGAAAAAACGTGAACAAAAGAAACGCTGCCCTCTTCTTATTTTTTTTAATATAAATTGGTGAAAAGCTTCAACTTTACTCTATTATTTCTCTAACTTCTTCAACACAACACTTCTTTATATCTACCACCACCACAAACAAAACCAAACCCCACAGGTGAAAAAAAAGACTCTTTTGAGACCACCCAATGGATTAACTTCAACTTTCTTTTCATTACACCATCAGAAAAAAGAAAATCAGTAGCAAAACAACTTCAAGCAGAATTTTGTTTTGCGGAATAAAAAGAAAAAAATACACACTACACAAACATATCTTATTTTTCCATTGCATGTCATATTATCCAAAGATATCGAGCAACTCAAAAGCAAAATCTTTATATTACAAACTAGAAAAAGCTCATAAGTTTGTTGATAATACACAGAAAAGGAAAAAATTATAAATCATTTTTGGATTTAAAATAATAGACAAGAAAACTTATTTCGAATTATGTCCACTCAAAACAGTAGCAAACAACATAATTGATTGGAAGACAAAATTTTGAGACAGGAAAGTAGGAACACAGGAAAATAGAATAGGCACATGGAGCAACCTAGAACAATAATAAGAAGAAGATAAAGTGGTAGGTAGGTAGGTGTCAAAAATGGAACTCGATTTAGATTAGGTAAAAACTAACCCTTTTTGTCTGAAACGACGGGGAGAGACGGTTGCTGTTTGGAAGTAGCGGTGGCGGAGTAGTCGAAGCCGAGGAGGTCAGAGAAAGGGTCAAGCTCAGACCACAGCTGCTTCGCGGCGACGTTGCGGTCACGCTTGGCACCAATGAAGTCTGAAATAATTGCACCTCCACACATCTTCAGAGAACAGTAGTAATAGGAACGAGTCTCGTGACTAACATCAAATGAGACAGTGAGAGAGAGAAGAAGATGGTGGAGGTGTGAATTTATAGAGAGACCTTGGGTTGAGGTGCTTATTGTGGATCCCACATCGACCTGAATCACAAGGGTGGTGTGGTGATCAGACGGTGGAGGGTCAGGGGTGGTGACGTGGCGGGGCGTGGTTGGTTTGATTGGAGACGGTGCTAAGCCTTGTTTGTTTGGGTAGAATGGATTTAACGCACGTTGCTATGATCTAACGGCGAAGAGATGAAACGCGCTTCTGGCGTGTGTGAGTGTGTTGTGGTGGGGCCCGCGTTTTGGAGTTACGTTGGTTTCATGTGTCACCCTCGAAGTCAGTATTAATAACGTTTAAGACCATTGACGCAACGTTACTGGACCAACCACTTACCAACCGCCGTGAAAACTGTTTTAGGTTAAAACTGGTTTTAACTTTCACTGTTCCTTTCCTCTTAGGATCACTTGAAAGGGAAATGAGTGTACTCGTGACAGATAAAGTTTAAATCTGATGAAATTATAATTTGGTTGGATTATAGGAATATGAGACGAGATTATGTGAATCTCACTTATCGAGGTAACGTATTAATTTTAATAGATTAACTATAAAATTTAATTTAAACTGACTTAGGATTTCTAAGATATATTTTAAAATAAATAGTCTCATTATATCACTTTTTTATAAAATATAGTTAATTTCATTTTTAAAATATTAAATTTATCGTTTAACTTTGAGTCGAAACAAATTAATTTAAGTTTTATAAAATTTTACATAATTGTGAAATGGAAATAAATTTAAAAATTTAAAACCGTAAATAAATAACAACTTTTTTATTTGGTTGTTTAAGGAGACGAGATTTTCAGTAGAATCAATGTTCTCACTCAAAATATCACTTATTTTATCACCATTAATCGTCACATTGTATATTACAAAACATTAATGAGATTATTTTTAAAGATAGTAAATTATCTCACGATTTTTTTTTTCTTTTTCTCTCTTTTATATTTTTATCTATAGTACTTTTCTCTCTTGTGTCAAGCATGTACTATAAAAATAGCCCGTGGTGGTTAAATTCCCAGTGAAATTGTTTTTACAATTATCGTTGATTGAAATAGACATTATGGTGTTATATTTGATACCAAAACATTGCTTCCAGATTTATTATAAGTATAAGCTCTCCTTTTTTATTGGACCATTTTCATTGGATCATTAATAAATAATGATAATTCATATCAAAGGGCATTTTTCATTCACTTTCTGTTTTTAAAGAAGTTTTCCTATCTTTTTCACATGCATAAAAAAGAGAGATAGTAGCAGTGGAGCCATCCTTGAAGACAAAATCATGCAGTGGGAACAGTTAATGGCAAGAAAGTAGAGCGTAGTAAGAGTAGGGATATATATAAGTATAAGAAAGGTAGGTATCTGTAAATAATATACGTATATAAGGTACAGTAGGTACATGATCCTCACAACACAAACATTAAAATAACTTAAATATAAGGATAAGATACAGGTTGTAAACTTGTAATAAAAGGAAGAAGAAAAAAGCAAAGATAAATGCAGAAGAAAACAAAACAAGTTGCAGAATCTTTGACATGGCAACGATGAGAAGGATTTTGAGATGAAACCTATCAAACTGCATGCATCACACATTATCCTAACCGATTTATATGAGCACCAAGATAATTATGTGAAGAATCAGATACATATAAATTAAATAAATTACTGAAAATGCTTCAGAAAATGGGAAAAAAAAAAAATTCAACCGCCATGGACTTTTGCAAAGAATGTGAGGTCCCCTACTTAGCTTTAGATTGTGTTGATCCTTAGTAGTGTATCATAATCATAGACTATTTATTTTTTATATTGAATAGAACATTTCAGAGGGTTATTGCTTTTTTTTTTTTTTTTTTTTTTTTTTTTTTTTTTTTTTTTTTTTTTTTTTTTTTTTTTTTTTTTTTTTTTTTTTTTTGTGTTTCTTTGCAAGTTGCTAACTGTGTGTTGAGGCTAGACATTTATTTTTTGGCCGCAATTAATTGTTGAACATGCATTGGCACGGCGATACAAATGGGGTATCAACAGCTTTGTCTTATTTAGAAAATGAAAATGAAAATGAAAACGAAGTGGTCCTGCTTAAGAGGCTCAGTGTGCTCATGCAACTTTGGGATTGTATATATCATGTCCTCATTCTAACCTCACTCATCAGTCACTACAGGAAAAACCTTATGTCACTTTTTTAATATTTAAATACAACAATTAATTTGTAGTGAAACAGGGGGAAATGAAATTGGTCTTTATCAATAGCAAGTATATATATTAAAAAATCTTAGAGTTTTTATTTATGGTTTAGATTTTTTTTTTCAAAATCTAATTGAAATACAATTACAAAATTATTTTGGTGAAAATAACCTTCATGCAGGAATTAAGAATTTAAATTATGAAACTATCAAAAATAATGTATGTATGAAATTTGAATCATTTAATTTTATTTGACTTTATGCTGGAACTATATATATTCATGTTTTCTTGATTGGGAAGTGCTGTCTGCAGCGATCAGAATCATTCAAAATGGTGGACCCTGCTCAGTAGGGTGGGGGCAAGTAGTCAAAACTGCTTACAGAAATCTTTGAGTTCAGCTGGTTTTCTCCCTAATAGCACAAACATATTTTATGAAAAAAAATTGAATTTAAATTAATTTTTAGTCTATATAAAAATATCATATTTTATTTTTCATGGAAAACATTTGTTTTTTTTAATTGTTAAAATTTCATTTGTTATGCTATTTTTATACTCGTTAAATGCACGCATTTAGTAAAAAGTTGAGTGACAAATTCAAAAGTAATATATTAAATACAAACAAAGCGAACATTTTTTTGATAACTTAAGTAATAACAACAGTTTATGACTAGTTTTATTAGTCATATACAATTTTTTCGCGTATTGGATGTTTACGAAGCATAAATATATTATGTTATCCATGATTTCAATCATTGATACTTAATTTTGATTAGACTGGAGGTTGTAGAGGTTTAAGATATTATATTTTAAATCTTTTATGTTTTATTGATAAGATTAAGGTACAGGAACAAAACTTGACGATCTTCATTACTTGAATTATTATGTTTCGAATAAGAAACATATTTTCTTTAACTGCCGCAACTTAATCTCATTTGATATTAATTTGTATTTTTTTTAACGGCTAAGAATAAAATTAATTTATATCTTAATATTCATTATCTACAGCATGTTTAGTATACTGAGGAATCAAATACAAATGCTTAAAAGTGAGTAGATATTGGATTTCTAAAAAATCCTATATTCGAGTTAGTGTCTGATTTGCCAAGAACTTTATATATAGTCTTATAAAGTTGAGTGTGATGCAAAGATGTTTTGTAATAGACTTCAAAAAATTTCCCCTTTCTTTTGGTGGTAGACAATAAGAAGTTAATAAAAAAAAAAATATAAGATCAAAGTGTTTTTGAGAATTAAAATAAGTAAAATAAAATAAAAAAACAAAGAAAATTAATATGATAATCAAAAACCTAATTCAAGAGCTAAGAGGAAATTAAGAATATTCAATCATTGAATTCAAAATTAATGATATTGTAATTCGATGGTAATAAAAATTAATTAATCCTACTTTTCTAATTTTAGCTTATATACTTCAACCGAATAATGATGATCAATTTATTCTCAACTAAAATTAAATCAAATATCTTCAATTCATAAAATTAAACATATTACAGAGAAAAAAAATATGAAAGTCAAATGGGAACAAATATTACAACTTGATATTCAATTTGTGGTCATCGATTCTTGAATTAGATAAACAAAATTGAAAGAGTATGAAAATATTATTCACTAAGAAACAATCTATTTCGTTTTTTTTTCTACTTTTCCATTAAATAAAATTTTTAAGGAAAGATAACAACAGAATTTGAAAGATATCTTAAGTTTAACGAAAAAGATATTGCAAACAACGATAATATATTTTTCTTGAATAAATGAGTAAATCGCTGCTGTAATTTGATGTAAAATTTGGTTTATTTCACTTGATGGTTTGAAATTCTAAAGGATAGCTTTCAAAGTTAGCTTCTTCCTCCATCTCTACAGTCCAATATTTCTAAAATTACTAAAAGTATTGTTCTAAAATTTTCAATTGTAAAATGTAGAGTTGTGACAGGGTCTGTGGCAGAGTCTATGCAGGGTCTGTGGCAGGGTCTACGATGGGGTCTACGGCGGGGTGCTCGAAGAAGAAAATGAAGCGATGGAATCTAAGAAGATAAAGTTAAAATGGTATTTTCACTTCTTCTTCGGGTGCAGGAGAAACCGTGGAGGTGCAGGAAGGAACAGAAAGGAAGAATCAACCACTTTCAAATGCTAGACAAATAAGTCCATCAAGATATTTTTGGACCGAGATATGGCCCAAACATTGTACGTTTACCGTTTAACCCTTTTTAAAAAATTTAATATCCCATAATACTCTCTACTACCCTTCACATCCTTTCTTTCTCCACTTTGCCTGCACCTTCACCTCCACTGTCAGTGCTCGTATCTCACTTTGCCACTGCAGATTTACATTCAGTGCACCTTGGTTGCTAGTTGCTAATGTTAGTTCTCCATCCTTGGTTCTCCATTCACGGTTTTCAAGAATCGCAACCCACAAACCTCCACTTGCATCATTTTGGCACCCATTCAAGCAATTGAAAGGAAGGTAAGCATCATTGTAAGTTTAATTTTAGATTGTAGAGGTAGTTGTGGTGGATTGGTGGCGGAGGACGGTGGTGGTGGACTTTTTTTTTTACTGTTAAACTGTTCTACGGTTTGTAGAAAATGTAAGTAATTCAAAACTTCTCTTTTGCGGTTTGTACAAACCGCAGAAGAGAAAAAAATTTTCTATTGTTCTACGGTTTGTACAAACAGCAGAAGAGAAAAAAATTTGATATGCGTTTTCTACAATCCGTAGACTTTTGTCATACACCTATGCATCTACGGGTTTTATAAACCGTAAGCTCTTATAAATGTTATGTTGATTTAACTACAGTTTCTATAATCCGTTAGTGTTTAATATCCTGATTTTAAACCTACGACTTATAGAAACCGTAAATATAAAATTCTTACGGTTTCTACAATTCTTGAAAAATAGAAAACTAGATACCAAATACCTCAACGACAACGACTCTAGTTGTTTTTCAGCCACCCATTCCGACCGACGGTTGCCCAAAGCCCCTTCAATCCGTCACTCCAGCACCGTCGGAACCTCCCACCACTGCCACACTTTCCACCTCCGTTCAGAACTGCACTGCACTGCTCCTCTTCCGTTCAAAACTTTAGTTTATAGCAACAGGGATAATTTTGTAATTTACTCATGTCTATTGTTGGAATTTTAAAAATTATGGAGGTACAGGAAGATGATATGGAGGTGCAGGAAGAAGCAGTCATAATTGAGTAGTTGAGCAATTGAAATTTAAGACCTACGTCTAAGAAAGGCAATTGCTTCCTGTACCCTCCTCATTCACTTGCTGCACCTTATCATATTTTTTAAAATATTAAAACTATTTTTCAGTGTAAATTTGGTTTTTAGAATTGATATTTCGGAATGAATATTGATGGTGTAAAAATAATTTTCAGTTTTAATTTTTCAGAATGAATTTTAGAATGTAAAAAACAGTTTTAGAAATTTTTTTCCAGAAGTTTAATTTATCTAAAACGAATTTTCTGAAATGTATTTTCAAAAAACGTTTTTCACAATTGCCTAGAAGAAATTGTGACGTTTCATGACACTGTACCTATTCAGGATTGGGGAAGTCACCGAGGCCAATTGGAGCCTTCAAAGTACTTGGCCCTAGCAAAGGTTTAACACCAAGAATGAAAACAACATAAAATCTTAATGAACTCTAAAATGTAACAACTTGTTTGAAAAAGGAGAAGGTTCCAATTAAGTTTGATGAAATTATTTTCTATTGCTTCATATTTTATAACACTAGGTAGTTGAAGTGGAAAATTACTTCATAACTATACAATATTTGTTAAAAGCAGTAAATTACATCGTGTTCAACTTCTGACACTCAGTGGTAAAATTAGTATCCAAGAACGACAAATACTTTGAAATTTACACCTCTCAGCAAGTTAATATACATGAATCCTGGTCCAACACTTTGAAACAACACAACCTCTCTAGAATCACTGCAAGATCTGCTGAATTCTGCAGAAAGTGAAAATACTAGTAGAAAGGAAAACGGTAAAGTCTTGTTTCTTTCACTCTATCTAAATAAGAGTGAGAAAATTCTTAAGTATTTAATTATCGTATTTTATATACAATTTCTGGCTTTTCTATATACAGAAAAAACTGATTCAAACATCTACCTAAGAAGTCTTCAAAACATGGGGTCAGATTGGGAAACAATAGTCATGGAAGTTGGTTCTAAATGATTTAGGGTTTTTGTTCATCAAGATAGGAAATCAGGCAAAAATGAACTTAAGGGTCTGATAATTGAAGAAGGAATTACTTTTCCTTCCTCTTTATTGTGAGAGCTGCAAAATGCATGCAAAGTGAGGTAGTTATGGACAACTAGGTGGGTTTTGCAAGCCCTTGTAAACTGGTTTAACGTTGACACATCTAGATCCCGTAGGCTTGGGTCCAAGCGACAGGCTTATGTTCTGAAGTTTAACTTTTTCACAAGGGTTCTTCTTGCTACACCTTAAATCCACTGCCAGTGCCGTAGTAGTGGTTCCCCTTATGTTTGAAAAACGAATATCTTTTATCTGTACAAGTGAAGGCTGCATGGAAACAAATGAATGCTCATATTAGCATGCTCCAACTTCGTAAATGAAAGTGAAAAATGGAAAGGGTTATTTGTCATAGGTGAGAATTCATTTCAACAAACCTTGTTTTGGCAGTTTGAAGAGCATTCATATTCTTGGTCAATGACGATAGGGTTTTTGACATTTTCCATTCTGATGTCAGTGAAGCTGATATCTGATGCTAAGCCAGGATACTTATCTGGCCATGTCTTGATTCTCAGGCCATTAGTTGTGCCAATCATCGAAATGTTCTTCACATTAATGTTTTTCACTTCTAGCTCATCCTTATACTTTCCAAGACTTCCAATACTGTCATGCACATTAAGAAAAACATAAGTTAAACACCAAATTTAAATCTTAAAATCACCATCCTCTTCTTGTGCTCAAGTTTTTATTAATATTGTAGAACACAACTCATGTCAAGGTGTAGCAAGAATCGAAGTTTAGCATTACCTAATACCATGTCCAGGACCACAGTTCATTTTGTTGATGGAAACATTTTGGGCTCCTTGTATCATGGCAATACAATCATCTCCAGTTTCAATGGTATTTTTGGATACTTTAACCTGGAGGGATTGGCTAATATGAATTCCATCGGTGTTAGGACTTTCAACTGGTGCAGTGAGCTTAAGTCGTCGAAGTCTGATGTTAACACAATTAGTCACAAATATGTGAAACCCTTTGGGGTCTGTGGATTTGATGTTCTGTATAATTCCATTCCTAATTCTGTGGAAATATATACTCTGCATTCCCAAACACACAAACTTCACTTAGTGCTATCAAACTAAGAGAAATACCCTCTAAAGTCTTTCTTTTTAATACGATTGTTTTTTTTCATCAGATGAGATTGTGTAACATATATTTTGGTATCTCAAAATATTTCAGAATTTGATTTCAGTATCTATAAAAGTTTAAGATGGTTTTCACATTTACCAAAATATATATGTGGTTTTAGTCTCTTATCTGAGATGAAAAACTGGTGTTTTTGTTAAATGTAAGGATTAAAAAATGTACTAAATTTCTGTAGAGATTAAAGCCAACATTTTACAATATTTTGAGAGAAAAGACATTAGATTTGATCTTAAGATTCTTTACAGACCAAATAATGTTTTATATTAACTTACAGCAGGATTTCTGACGCAACTTTCAGAGGGGTCAGTTTTACAGTTGGTAGCCGTTTCCCATGATTCCTTACCAACGCCATCAAAAGTGCCACCACCAATGAGTTTTAGACCATCTACGTCCTCAAACAAGAGCCATTCACCATTCTCATACTCACTGAGATCTGTTGTAGCCGCAATAGTGCCTACAACTTGGATTGTTACGGGCCCTGGTGTAGAACATGGACCTGCGAAAAACATTGAAGACACCACGAATCTTCCCTCAGGAACCAGAAGCCTGGCTTGCTCTTTCGAGTGGCAAGTTGCTTGCCATGCATCCATGAAAGCCTGCAGATGTAATCAACATCTTAAATAATCAAAATGTTAGTTTTTTTTCACCATGTTTCTTTTGTATTCTCAATTTTGGTTTGATTCATTCTCCTTGTGGTTTCTTATGATCACTTCCTATACTACTTCACTGCAACAACACTCTTTTCATAATAGTTTTTCAAGCAATAACTTCTTTATACGTTCAAAATAAGCTTCATTTATAAATTCTGTCAAATGTTTCCTAAATCCCAAAGACAAAGCCATTGACAGAATTTTATGAAAAGTGAATATTCTGACTATTTACGTCAAGCTTCTTATTAAATGTTAGGTGACTATTATTAGGGTTATTAGGTATGAAAATTCTCTCAAGCTTCTTATTACATCATAAAGAGATTAATTTTTTGAAAGATCTAAAACCATTTAAAGGTAAATTGTTTTCTTCCCACTAAGTTTTCTGCATAAACAAATAAATTAAAACCAACTTCTGAATGTTTATCATGAAGAAGAAAAAGTAGTGAATGTTTATATATATGTGACATTTGTTGAAATCTGTTAGGAGAGAAGGAAAGGAAGTGCAGAAATACCTGAGTGCAGTCAAACTTGCCATCAGCTTTGGCTCCAAAGTTTAAGACATTGTTTATCTTTTCTCCAGGAGCAAGTTTATCCTTAGCTACGTTTTGATCCTTGAAGATATCAGGACTAGCAGTTGGCATTACTTTCTTTGCAGCACCCACATGATAAACCAGTGCAAAGTACATAATAAGAACACCTACTCTCTTTGTGATGGCCATTATTGAGTCTAAGTTCTCTATATATAATTGTGATTTTTTTTTCAATTTTCTTTTTTTTTTTGAATTTTTTTTTTCTGTTTCAGATAAAGGCCTCCGGGGAGGCTAGGAGAAAAATGATAAAGAAGATCCCTCTTTGTTTTAGCTCTGAATTTGTTCATATAGACCAAGATTTTGGTAAAAACAAATGGTTATTATTGATTTGTATTTATGAGCATCTATGTGAGCGGAGAATGTTAGCTTTTGTGGTTAAGTTTGGTTAAGATCAAATCGTGATTCTCTCAGTTCTCCTAAATTCTGGCTCTGATTATTACCCCTCCAAACCAGCCTATATTTTCTCAAGCAATCACATTACAATACTCAGAAAAAAAAGGAATAAAGAAAACAAAAAAAAAAAAAAACTAGAGTTTTGTTACTAATAAAGAATTTTTTCTTAATCTACTGATATTTTTTTTTTGTCTCTAATATTATAAGTTTTACATTAGTTGGGAAAACATAAAAAAGACCTTTACTATGAGAAGAGCCAATTTCCTTTTGTGAAAAAGTATTTTCATTTGGTTAATTAGAAACGTACATTTATCATTATTCATTTAGTAACTAATGATGTGGGTGACTGTTTTAATTCACAAATGACACATATACTGAGGGTTACAATACCGCTTTCTCTAAATTCTATAGTGAAAAACTATAATATTTTCTGCTGAGAAGTTTACAGAAGTAACTGTTGTGTAAATATTTGAGATTCTTATTTTCTAATGCATTAGAGAACACAGAAGATAGATGACAACGATAAAAGAATATGAGATTCAGTTCCCTTTTCATCGGGGAATCTCTTCTTCATGTAAGTGTTTTCTTTTACTTTCCAGCTATATATTCTTCATCAACATGGTGAAATGATGTGATAGGTGATTCCTCTCCCAATCCAATTTCAATTTCAACCATAATGCTTTTAATGGTTTTTCCTTCAATATGTTCAATCAGAACATATTATAGAAAAAATAAATAAAGAAGTAAAACCATTTGGGGCAAACAAAATCGTACAAACTTCTAACATATTGATGTAATGATCAAAATGCTTACATTTATGCTTTTAATTCTTAATAAAACAACGAGTCATGATTTAATGTATTTTTTTCTCTCTAAAACTAAAATAACTATTTTGATTTTTATTATTTTTTAATTTTTTTCTAAAAGTATAAATAACTATTTTTTTTAATTTTTGATACTGTGAAGTTATTTATGTATTAAACAAAATTAAATTCTAGTGTAGGACTCCTAGTCCTTATGACATATTGTCAGTATTGAAACCTTTTGAAAAATGTTAATATTCAAAAAATATATGTTATTTATTTATTTATTTATAAATTAATTTTAGGGATAAGTATTGATTTAAAACTTTTGACAGATGAAGATTAAACAAATTTATAAAATTCAAAACATTTTTTTTTCTTTTTTTTATAAAACTAATAATAATAATAATAATAATAATTACAACTTTTACAAGATAAAAATCAAAGATTTTTTTATAGGAACTAGAAATTAAAACTAACTTATTTAGAGAGAATAATAATATATTTACGCCGAAAAAAATTAAAAGGATGAAAAGGAATCTTTTATATACAAAAATTAGATTAAAAATATTAATCGATAGTGTTTTATACGTTATTCTTTGACAAGAATAATTTCAGGAATTTTTTAACAATAATATTTTTAGGAATTTCCTTCAATCTCTTATTCCTTTTCAATTTATTTTTTCATCTTTATCTTTAAATTAAATTTTTAAGAAATTATTTGTAGTTTAAAAAATTTATCACAATATAAAATATTTATCATAAGTCTAAAATATATTTTAAGAACTTATTTATTTTATAATATAAAAAATTATTTTATTGTACAAATTTATATCATATAAAATACTATTTTTTATCATTTTTAATTATTTAGCTAAGAAATTAGAAAGGAAGGGAGTCCTACGAAAAACTTTAATATGAAATTTTTTCATTTTACGTTTTAAATCATACAGAAGATAATAAAAATAGAAAATAGAAAAAATAAAAGACAACAAATACCTACTATTTTCTAAAATGTTTTTAAATAAATAAATAAATACAAAATAAAATTACAAAAATATTTTCCCAAATAAAACAACCTCTAGTAATCTTTTTCTTAAATTAATGCCTCGTCTTTTATAAGCTTTCTCCCTTTATTTTACCGACCTGGTGATATCTGAGTTATTTTCTTTCTATTTTTGAAAAAATTATCATAATATAAATTAAGTCTATTTTTAAACGCAATAAAAACACACATGTTTTAAGAAATAATAATATACTGTAAAATAATCTGAGTTTTAACTCTAAAAATAATATTTACTATTTAGTCAATAGATTGAATTTATTCAGTTAATTTTTCTAAATCCCGATCCCGTAAACTACATATACCTGAGTATATTACAAGAGTCAAAATAGATTCAGAACACGTTATAGTAACAACTTACGAGAATATTTATACTATGAACAATTAACAACCTTTTATCTTACTTTAATCCCATGAAAACGTTATTTCAAGAACACAAAACTTCTTGATGGATAGTAATATACAGGAACAAGAAACCTAGGCCATAGGAAAACTCTTGAAGCTGCAGAAGACATTCATGTTTGTCTTCGAGCTGAAGTACACAGAAGTGTATGTTACATTACCAGAAGAGTGATATGCCAAATGGTTCAAGAGCTTGCAGACATCTATATATAGTCTATAATATGTAAAAGGGACAAAAATACTGCTAAATATTTCTGAGTAGAACTATAATAGTAATAGTCACTGCCCAACCAAACCTTTCATCTGCAGCTCCGTTCTCTTTTCTGCTGTGAATCTTGAAGCAGCTTCATTGCATTTGACATCTTCCACATGCATGTGGACCACCTTGGTAGCTGCATAAGATGGATAAAATTTGTATCGGCAGAGATTTTGAGTGGTTGGAGGGTTGCCATTGCCGAAACTCTTTAGTCCACCAAAGAACTTTTCTATCTCATACCCAATCTTGGCAAAATCAGCTTGTGGTGCCATTTCTCAACTACACGAGGAATTAAGAAAAGTTCTAAACCAACTAATTGAGAAGTGCTCTCTATTTTTTGAGTATAAAACTTGAAGGGTATATATATAGGTCCATTGAAACGTAATGATGTAACTTTCCTCCAAGAGGGATCGAATCTGTTGAGAATATTTTTATATTAGAGCATCAAAGGTGGTGGCACAGTAGTAGACGTGTACATCAGACTGTTTGTTATTATTCCCTTTTGTTAGTATAAGAGTTTACCTCTTGAAATATTATACAGAATAAAATTTCTGAAATCGAAAACTTTTTATATATAGAATGAGAACCTTTCTGTTTGGATGATAATTGCATAAATCAAAGTTAAGAATTGTCATGTCATGTCATGCACATTAATCGTTTTATTATATATGTTCCTTTCTAAGTAATGATCACTATGACTGATAGTAAAGAAAGAACTGCAAATGCCTGGTCATGGTGGAACCAAACTGATGGAAGGAATGCAACAACATACTTCTTCTCTCATTTTCCAAACAACTTTGGGAAATTTAACATGTGGAGGATCTTCCAATGATCCAAATACTAAATTCTAACTGAAACATATTATTACAAACTCATCATCCTTGAAAATTTCATTATATCCAACTGAAGCTTTGTGCATACTGATTGTTTCCTTGACCGAATCACAGTATGAAGATGACCACAGCTACATCTTATTCAATTCTGCATGTTATATACTGATATCATTACACTCTTAACAGCACATAACATCAGAGGTCACGTCCTCCACTGTGATACCCCTTTTCTTATGCTCAATAATCCTATGTTGGTGCCAAGGTAACCATACTCCTCGTACTCTGATTATCTTCAACTGCTGCACGGTTACTTGATCATGCAGCAGTGAATCCTGAAGCTTCAGCTGTATCCATGTGGCAAATTTTATTAAGAAATGGTACTTGAAAAAATAATACTTAAACTTGTTATTTTATTATTTATATAATTTACATACTTGCCAAAACCATAACCATATATAGGTGTGAGAGATTGCGTGTAACCTATATTTGTTTTGTGAGATATAGATGATATTTTGAGAAAGAATGATCTTCATTGTTTTGTGGAATCAGTTAGTATTTGATGACTAGTAGAAGATCTTCATCTGGTCTAATTTCACAAACACACCATTAAGCATGCCTCACAAGTTGTGATCATCATGATTTAATCCTTGTAAAATTATTCGATTCTTTATGAAAAAGAAGCACAATTTGGGACCCGCAAGATGTGAGGATAAGGTGATATTTTATGGTATAGTATCACATACAAGGTGAAAATAGAAGTGCATGCAGCTTAGCATGGACTCTATCCAAACTAAAGTTGATCAGATCAACACGTGGACGAATTTCAGACAACTGTATGCTTAGGCTTCAAGCTTGAAGCTTCTGACATTATACAGGTTAGGACATCGATGCCATAAACGAAGGATATTCTCTTACAGTTTCACTTTCATAACTTTGGTGCACTTCTGCAATCTTCTTTAAAATTATACTATACATAATATAACAAGAACAAAACAAAACCAAATGCAAGTTTTGAATACGAAGGCCATGAGAGTTCATATAATGTCAGTGTTCTTTTAGAATTACAATTTTGAAAGAAGATATGTATATAGAATCTCACAGAATTAAAATATGAAATTTGTAGGTGTTTCATAAATTATTTTTAATGGATTCTTATTTTTTACTAGATAAATTGTCTTCAACGTGATAGATCATACAATTATCATGATACTTATAGGATCTAATATTATTGTTAGGAATTTTTAAGCAGAGAGATTTAACTTAAATAATTATCAACAATCCATTTAAGATAGTAGGACATCGTCTATACTCTAAAATCTTAAGGTGTTATAAGTTTTTTTTTTTTTAATGTTGTTAATTTTTTTTATTCTCTATTTATCTCTACTTTCCTCTCAAGCAAAAACATTTTTAACTATGAGTTTTCATTTTAAAATATGTAATCTTTTTTTTTTCATGTTCACTTTATAAATATATTATCACACAATATGTTCAAGTTATTATTATCAAATAATGTCAAAAGTGAAAGTGGCATTACATGACTTAACATTAGCTAAACCCAAACTCATCTAAAATACTTTAAATATGATTAAATCATAATTCAAAATAGTTTAAAAGACACTTTGTGAAATGTGATTATATTAATGAGAACGAAAAATAAATTAAAATTCTGAAATTAATCAAAATATCTCTCTCTCTCTCTCCTTGTAAAAGTTACATTTTACTTTCCAGCTTATATTCCTCATCAACCAATATGATGGGTGATTCCTCTCCCAAGTCCATTTCCAATTCCAATCATACTGCTTTTATATTCTTTTGCCTTCAAAATGTTCAGTGAGAAATTTTCACATAGTTGTAGAGAAAAAAAGGAAGAAGCAAAAACCATATAGGACAAACAAATTTTAGAAACTTCTGATATATCTAATGATCAAAATGCTTGAATATATTTTTTTAACTCTTACTAACAAATTTTCACATAGTCATGATTTTGGTCACTGTAAAACTTTGTGCTTATTTTCTATATTTCTAATATTGTGTGTCATAAGTAAACGATTTATATATCAAACAAAATATCAATTAATAATTTCAAGTGGCGTCCACTAGTCTATGTGATATAAGGTGCGTATTAGAAATTTTTTGAAACAATTTGGTGTTTTCAATAAAGAAAATAACAAAAAATGAAAATAAATATATAAAAATAATAAAGCGAAGTATTTAATGCTTTCAATATAAAATTTCAAAAATAAATATTTGACATTTTCATAGTAAAAATAAAAATAAATTTACCTCTACGTATTGTAAATGACTATGATATTCTATGTAATAAATGTGGTAATCATATACCTCATTATATTAAGAGTCAAATTAGATTCACAAGTTAAACTAAAGTATAAGAGATTGTCTACGCTATGAGAAATTAACAACCTTTGAGTAATCTTATTTAATCCCATGTCCTTAATTTCCACAACTCGTTTCTGCTACACGTAATATATAGATTCGAGAACAAAACTTCTTGATGGATAGTAACATACATGAAGAAGAAAGCTAGGCCATGTGAAGAGCCTAATAACTCTTGAAGCTGCAGAAGACATACATGTTTGTCTTCGAGCTGAAGCACACATAAGTGTATTTTACAGTACCAGAAGAGTGATACTAGCCATCATATGCCAAATGATACAAAAATACTGCTAAATGTTTCTGAGAAGAACTATAATATTAATAATCACCGTCCAACCAAACCTTTCATCTGCAGCTCCGTTCTCTTTTCTGGTATGAATATTGAAGCAGCGTCATGGCACTTCACATCTTCCACATGCATGTGAACCACCTTGGTTGGATAAAATTTGTGTATGCAGAGATTTTGAGTCGCTGGAGGGTTGCTAAAACTCTTTTGCCTCCCAAACAATTTTTCTATCTCATACCCTATCTTAGAAAAATCTGCTTGTGGTGCCATTTATCAACTGCACAAGGAAAGAGGGGATTAAGAAAACTACAACTATTTGAGGAAGTGCTCTCAATTTTTTGAGTATAAACCCTGAAGGGCATGTGTATATATATACCTATATATATAAATATATATCTATAGCTCCATTGAAATGTAATAATGCAAGCAACTTTCCTCCAAGAGGGATCGAATCTGTCTGATAAGTAATTATTAAAGCATCAAAGGTGGTGGCAGACTAGTAGACGTGGTTAACTCTACATCAGATTATTTGTGATTGATTTTTTTAATGAGGATATTCTTTTCTAGTAGTGAGAGTTAAAGTTATCCACCATATAATTTTTTTTAATGAAGATATGTTTTGATACCAAATAAATTTTTATATTTACTTATGTCCACTATTTTTATTTTTATCTTTTTTTTATAAATATAATTTTTTTAATGATCATGTTATTTCTAAAAGTAGGTTGTCAAGTACTTGGTAGAATGTTAAAAAAACTGTTTCTCTTAAGGACATGTAGCTATATGTATTGAAAAAAATATTTATCCAATGTGAATCTTTTCATTCACATGATAAAATTGCATAAATTCAATTTAAGAATTGTCATGTCATGCACATATGCAGTTAATCTTTTTATTATACTTTTTGTCAAGATCATATTGTCTCACTGTGTGAAGTTAAAATACAAAATCTTTTGAATTAAGTTAAGCTATGATTTATTTCTCATGAATTAGAAATTTGGCTTGATCCAATACTTTTCCTTTTAGAAATCAGAGTTTAATTATACGTGTAAATTTTTTTTACAACCAATAAAAAAATATTCACAGTTGAAATCAGGTTCCTGTTTTATGCACATACTAATGAGAGTTGAAAAATAAATAAGTTTATTATACATAATTATTCTTATGTAAGGGGTAGTTCTGCGAGTTACGGAAAGAGTAAAGTTTTTTTCTTTCTTGTCAAGTTGGTGAAATCTTTGAGGGTGAATTGTCATTTTTGTAACGTCTAATTTTTAAACGGAGGTCTACTTAAAAGATCTTTTAACTATCAAGTTATTAAGAATTTCAAATAATAACAATGAAAATGAAGATAATAATTTTTTTTATATACATAAACAAATTCATATATAAAAAATCAAAACAACCCTTTCAACTCAATTTTTAAGATAATAAATTTATGTTTTATTTATATATGGTTTATCTTACTTATTTTTATTTAATGTAAAATTTTCAATTGACTTTAACTCCTAACAAATATAACAAGTATTTATTTTAAACTTTTAACAGAGGATCACTTGAGCGTATTATTACATATTGGTGGCATTTTAGTATCCACCAATTGTTATTTTTCACTTAATGACCTCAAGCCATTAGTTGCCATGGAGAAATGCACAGATACATATATACTTATGATATTCTAATTAAAGGTTTCTTTTTTAAAGATATTGTCTCGTTTCATAGAATCGAAAGAATATTTTCCAAGTTAAGTCAATGTTGATTTCTTATTATTTCTTCGGGTCGATGGACTAAAAACATTAGAAAGTAAACTTTTACTTGATTTGAATTCTAGGGACAAAAAGAAAAGGTTAAATTTTTATTGTTTTTAAAATTTTTCTCAAATGAATATTCATTCAATTTTTACTACTCTCGACAAATGACTCGTTAACGTAAACATTGTTGCATGATCGTTAATCACTTTATCTTTATTGTTTTAATTAATTTATATAAGAAATCTAGTTATATTTTATTTAACTTTCTTTTTATTATTTTTTTTTTCATAAAAATTAAGCATTTAAACCATGGATACATCATCTAGGTTTCAGAGATGAGCTTTAATTGGGCTATGAGTATTTGTAAGAAATAAGTGGTCTTGGATTATTTTGGTTCATTGGGTGGAATCAGTTAATAGTTGATGAGTAGAAGACCTTCATCTAGTCTCATTTCACAGACACACCATATGCCTAAGAAGGTTGTGGGCATGAATCATGATGATATGATCTTTGAAAAGTTGTTTTATTCTTTTTGAAAAGGAAGCACATTTTGGGGCCCTCATGGTGTCATGATTGGTGATATTTTATGGAATAGAATCGAATACGATGATGGACTCTATCCAAATAAATTTGATGAGATGAACACGCGGAAGAATTTGAGACAATTGTCATGGCTTCAAGCTTCTAACCTTATCTAGGTCAGGACATTGACGGCATAAACCAAGAATTTCTCTGACAGTTTCACTTTTCACTTTTGCAAGAGTATATATGTTTTTTTTTTCAGAAAAAAAATTGTATACATATGAAAATAGAACATAGGGTGCCTGACTCATATACAAAAGAGAGCTAACAATTTGTTTAGTAATACACTTATTTTCTCTGCCACGACTAAGGTATTTAATTAAAACTAAAGTTTCATGTACTTTTGTAATGAAAAAGGAAAATAACATTATATATACACGTCGAACTTGTATACAATTTCGGTTTACTAATATTAAAGATAAACTCTTTTCCAAATAGCTAGTAAGAAAAAAATATCATTAGCCCATAAGAGAAACCATGAATTTGTGACTTTGTCAATTTGAACCTTTGATAAAAAAAAATATCCTAATTTCGGGGGTTTAAATCAAAGAAGAAGAATGATTTTTTTATTATTATAAAGAACAAATAAAATCCTAATTTGTGACTTTTGAGGGAAATTCCTAATTGCAGACCAAAACTGTGTTCCCCAAGGCTTTTACCTTACTAAGGCCTATCTGATATACAGGGTATTAAAATGTGGTTCTTAAAACAAGTTTTAGTCCTGTAATATTCCTAACAATCTTCCACTTTCTATACCTACCCCACCAGCTCTTCAATTACACCTCCCTTTTGATATTGTCTGTGGTACCCCTGGATACAATATAAAAGTAGCTTCTGATGTTGTAGCTTCATTCTTCTTAAAAGAAGAACAATGACTTCTCAATGACAATGTGTCATCCTGACACAGTAGGTGATTAACCACGCACAAAACCTCCTAAACATTAATTTAACCGAAATAAAATCAATTTTCACATTATAAAAATCTTTATACTAGAAAATTAAAAAAAGTTAGAATTTGAGAAACAGAAAAAAAAAAAACATTTAGTTAAGATAAGATGAATAAAGATTTAATAGATAGTATTACTATAAAAGAAGTTAAATTACCAATGAAATTTATTGACAGAACTTTATCTGTCGGTAATATATCATTATCGATAATTTTATTACGGATATCATCCGTCGTTAAATTTATTGATAGATTTACTTAAAATCTGTCTGTAATTATCGATGGACTCAAAAATTTATTAATAATTATTGACAGATTCAAAAAATCTATCGATAAATTTATATGTAATCAATTTATATTTTTGATGAATTTATTTTTGTATATCTTAAAAGAAGTTTGAAAAAATTTCGTATAAGAACTTTGATGATGAAGTTTTACTATAATAAATATAAAAATATTATAAATTATGATTAAGAACATATTATATATATATTTTTTGTACACCTTCTCTTGTAAAGATGAAATTTATTAATTTTTATAAAGAAATGAGTTTTACATTCAATCTCTCGTATTTATACTTTTTGAATAAATTTTAATAAGAAAAAGTATATTAAAGGATATTTTGGAAAGTGCATGGTTAATATGTCGTTCAAAACGTTAGTATGTACATTTATAATAATATTTTATTTAATAAAATATTAATGTATTTTATAGTATTATTATTTACTATATCATTAATCATTAACGAATGTCTTCCTCATGAGACCGACACGTGCCGAGGAGACACACCCACACTTTCCGAAATCAAGTCGCGGTGGAATGCGCCGCTCGTGACAGTACTCGACGGCGGACACCAACAGCTGGAAGTACCGCCACGCGAAATCTTCGACGAATTTGGCGATTCTCACGAAGAGTTTGCAGCCTTTCACGAATTCCTAGATAGAGTAGATTTTGGTCTCGCTCGCCAAGACTTCTCGTGTTCGAGGCAAACCATAAGATTAACAAATTTTATATTTTGATATTATATCAAGAATTTGAATCAGTAAAATAAATCAATCTATTCTACATAATTATTATACAATTTATTTAAAATTTTTAAACTAACATTTTTTATTGACTTATATATATATATATATATATATATATATATAACTTACTTAAATGTAATATTTCATTACTAAATAAAGTGAGCTTATAATGGTTTATGAATACTTAGTTATAAAATATTTAAATATTACACGATTATATATAGGAGCATTAGTGTAGATAACAATCAAACACATGCACTATTCTTAAAAACAAGGGTACACATTGATGACGGATATATCATAGACATAAGGGCTCTTAGAAGAGTATTACAACTTACAATTAACACTACATAACATCTTAGCATGAAGAATCCTTAGAACATGATCTTCATTATCTCTTCTACAATATACCTAAAGAAAAAAGTACAATATATATATGATGTCTTAGGTTATAGTTCATTTGAAGGCTTGGATGAACTTACCCCAACGGTTCTGTGGTTTAGTCTTGGGGAAATAATTGACAACCATAATTCCACCAAATTTGGAAGCTGCTTCTTTGCTATCGATAACAGCAGTTTCTTCCTTGTGGTTTTGGGGTGGCTGAACCCCCCAACGTCCCTGCCTCTGCTTCACGTTACCTGGCCTTCTCACTGGTGCACCATAGAACCTGTCTATCAGATCAAACCCTTCCAATCCTATTTTAACAAGATCTGATTGATGTGCCATATACACTCTCTATGTGTCTGTATACTAACAAAACCAATGAATACGATTTGCTTTATGTTCCTTGATCCAAATCAACGAACCCAGTCCCATTTATAGGCAAAACAAGCATGGTTCTTTACCTAACAAGTGTTAGGTTTGGACCCACATTATGTTCATTATTAAGTGATGCCCTTTTGTTGTAGTACATTGAAACTTAGTTTAATTAATTCGTTAGCGTACATATACACTCATAGTGCATATTCACGTGCCATTATTGCATGAACAACTTAATTTGTTTTCTAGCTAGCTAGCCTCCAGCCATTTAGGTGTTAATGTTTCATCCTGTGGCTTGGGAAGGGAATTGCAAAGAGTATTGATACGGCGCTCCATTATCTACGTATCTACGTATTTAATACTCTGCGTTTGGCAAAAAAATATGTAAGATATATGAGGCATTGAGGTTGGTAAGAATATTGGACCTACCGTCCATCGAAAAGAAAACTAAAAGAAATATCTCAAGGCATATATCAGATACACCATGTATCTAGTCTCATATAATGTTATACTAATATTTTCTTTTATCTCTTTATTTTTCGTTGTATCATTTATCATATCTATCAATTTGTCTCTGTCCCTCTTTCCATATTGTCAATCTATAAATTTAATATAATTATTTATTGGAGCTTTCATTTAGATGGATGTATAAGGAATTTGATATATTCTATACATCTTGCAAAGTATAGGAATACGTGGCTTCATCAGTCATTGATATGCGCATCAGAGCTTTCTCTCTAGCATGCTTTGATACCATAACAAAATAATAATTGAAACTTGAATATATGAAATCATCAATCTTATTTTATTCTATAAAACTAGAAGAGAACTGCATATATACACCAGACTTTAGAAACAGAAAATAAGTAACAGAGTTACTTAATAGTTACAGAGTTATTACAAAGGTAATAGCTACTAAAACAGAATAATCTATCAGCTAAAGATAACAGAGTAACTCACTAATTGGACAGAAAAAACTAATATGAATAATTTGACCGTGTGTTATCCGTGTTTATACTTTTGAATGTAATAAATTAATATTACTTACAAATATATAGGTAATTATTTATCAATTTAATATAATTATTTATAAAAAATCAGAAACGAAATATTAGGAGTTTTTCATAAATAATATTAATAATTAATATTATTATTTATATTATCATTGTTGTTAATATTATTATTATTATTATAATTAATATTATTAAACAATAAATATTAAAAATTAATCTTCTCTATAGTTTTTTGGGTTGTATATAGGTTTACGTATTCTTTGTCGATAAAAATAAAATAATGCATTATTTTAGAAAAAAAAAAATTATAATGCCGTCCCCAGCCACTACATTGTAGGATCACTCGTACATGCTCCAACATTCAGAAGAAAAAAAATTGTTTATGCTTTTCCAGTTCACGAAGAGGGATATTCACTAGATGGTTCAAATCACTAGTCAAATTACGCTATATGAACGGTTCAATTTTGCTAATTAACCAATGTTTAGGTTCCATAACCATGATCTACGTCTTATGAATTCATTTTTGTTCAAAATGTTGTAATTAAGAGAACGGAAAGTTATTCGTACGTCAGAGGAAATGGAACTCCACAACCTTTCGTTCAATTTTACCAATTTGATCAAGTCACTCTAATTAATCCCATTATCTTCACCTAATTTGGAGTTATCATATGGTAAACAGTGGTGATTTCATAATTTTTGTAACATGAATTTGCGCAGTGGCTGAAATGAGAACCCACGCTACTGATAAACATAAGTTATATATATTTTACATTCATCCATTAATTATACATAATACACCACACACAAGCTACAACAGAGGGTACTTATAAAACTAATATCCCTCTTCAGCTGCAGAAGACCTTGCCTTATTATGCAAGTCATCGAGCACTACAATATAGTTATGCATGGTTAAAATATGAGGGCCCTACCCCAACGATTCTGGGGTTTTCCCCTAGGGTAATTTGCAACCTCTTTGCCTTTGAGAGCCTTTTCCATTTCGTCGTTAGGGACCTGATGAACCACCCAGAAGCCTTCACGTCGACCGGGAAATGCATCACTGGGACTGCTCCTTCGACCGTAGATCCTCTCTACCAAATCGAAACCTTCTAAGGCAATTTTTCTGAGGTGTTCTTGAGATGCTGCCATGGATATTTGTGGAATGTATTTGCTGGTTTGGTTGTGTGGAATTCTACTTCAAAATGGATGAGAACCTTTGGCCTTATATAGAAGCAGAATGTGGTTGTTCAAAAAGGAATTCAAATTCTTCATCTATAGCTATAGCTCTTCCTGTGGAGCCAAGAAGAATATTAAAACAACAGTGGATGCTATATACTTTCAGAATAAAGATGATGGTTACTTAGTGTAACACTTGTTTGGTTAGTAAAAGAGAGTGGAGGAAAATAAAATTGAAACGAAATAATGTATAAATAAAGAAAAATAAACAAATTTATACGATTTTTTTGATTGTTTGAAAGAAAAAATAGAATATATATATATATATATATATATATATATATATA
>Ga0209489_100258_pt1 | contig 90606 bp, 45 predicted proteins | sample SiratrowhiteBW_FD_187527 | JGI IMG/M metagenome (GOLD analysis project Ga0209489, IMG submission 187527) | Root nodule microbial communities of legume samples collected from California, USA - Siratro white BW (SPAdes) (version 2) | ecosystem: Host-associated > Plants > Roots > Nodule | place...
TATATATATATATATATTATGTGAGAATGTGATGAATTGATTTTAGATTGAATTGTATGAGTTAGTTGAATGCTTGATAACTGATTTATATGTTTGAAATGATGACTCTTTTGATTAGATAAGTGCTTTTGAATGTTATATATGTTGAATTTGGCTTTGGATGCTGTTGTTTTGTTAAGTTATTAAAGTATTGATTGGATAAAGTTTATGAGCTATTGACATTTGCATATCTCACTTAAACATATAATTGATAGCTGGAAAAAGGTTCAAGTGATATCAACTAAATGTTATTGTAGATACTCTTTACTTAAACATCCAACTAGTTATTCAAAAGATAATGGTTAATATTCAAAAATTAAAGTAATAATTTAAGTAAAAGAAGTTATAACACTTCTCTCTCTTCTAAGACTTACTCACAGATTAATTATTATTTTTTTTGTAAAAAAAATCTTATTATCATATCATATGACATTTGATTTACCAAAATAAAATATCATATGTGAATGGAGGCATGCATAGGTTAAATGTAAGTGGTATTGAATGTGCACCAAACATTATTTATGAACACAACACAGCCATTACTGCACTGCAATCCGATACTCCCAAATTCAAATTGCCTGCCACATCCTATTCATTCATAGATTTTCTTAGGTGGAAAAGATTTTTTTTTGGTACAGTTAGGTGTACCGGACTTTATTTCATTTATTGTTTTCTTTTTTCCTTTATCAACGGAAATGGAATAATATTCTTCTTATCAAAGGAGATCGTCTATTTAAAGATGTACTACAAAATTATACTTAAAATAGTCAAGAAATTAACGTTTTCTAACTTGTTGAACGTTTTAGAATGCATAAAAGTTTTTAAAATAATTTTTAAAAAAATAAAACGAACTGTGTAATGCTGCACCTAAATATAACAATATATTTCCTCGCTACAATTTAATTTTGATACACATTGCATGAGAATAGCTTTAGCACCGTCGATAACATAGAAATAACCTTGGATACGAGTTTTTGAATAATATTTAAAAAAATTAAACAATTTCATTATAAGTTTAAATTTCACAAACTATTTAAGTAAATTACGGTGCTGATAAATATTAGCAATTATATGGCGTGAAAATTTTAGAGCAATTATTATAAAAAATTTATTATCTTATCCCACATTATAACCACGTTTCACAAAATCATATCCATATTAAATCTTTATCTCATTACACGCTAAGCACGTATTCATTATATTTAATAAAAATATTTTTACAAATATAGTAAATTACATGAAATAACGTATTAGAAAAACATTATAAACTTTGAAAAATAACATTAAACATTCTCTTCAAAATAGAAGACTACCATCTTAGCACGGTGTAAGTTGAGTATAATTCCTTTAAAAGATGCTTTTCTAATTACAATTTTATTTGAGTGAAATTTATTTCTTCACTTAAAAAGATACGATACAACACTTTTGCCTAATAATTGAGTTGTCACTTGAGAGACATTTCTTAATTAAAAATAATAAAATATTTCTTTCAAGTCTTATTTGAGTAAAAGATTCTTCATTAAGTAATATTTTTTTTTTTGAAACTCTTTCTTAAATATTATTAAAGTGAAAGTTACTCATTTGAAAAAAAAAAAACACATAAATTTTCTACGTCAAACTTAAAATTTGGATAAATAATAACTTTCAATTTCTCAAACCATAATAATAACTCTATATAGTTCAATACATTACTTTCATAACCAAGTTAAAGTAAAAAATTTAACTATTGACATAAGTTTCATAATAAAAGGCTCAACCTAACTCGGTTTTATATTTATAATGAAAATGTATAACAACAATCCAACATGAATTTACACAATTATGAATATTATATCTCATAAAATTATAACCCTCTAAGTACTAAAATCAAAGCTTATTAAGAAAATTCGAAACAGTGTCTTAACGCATCAATTAAAGATTAAAACTTCTCACTCAACAATAAAAATACTTTTGAGATTTATAATGTTGGTAAAACAACACAAAATAAAATATTCACTTATAAATGAAAATTTAGCAAAAAATTAATTTCCTTAGTTTTCTTTGCCCTGTGAGGAACTATAATTTGAAGAAAAGGAGGAATCAATAACACAAAAAGTCTCTTTATCACTTTAAAGGTTCAAATCCTAACTAATAAAAATTCCTCGATTAAGGTAAACTCACAAAATCCTTTTCCCCAAATTTGAAACGCATGCATGACTCACTTAAAGAAAGAAATAGAAAATGAAAAAATAAGGAAGCAGAAAGAACTTACTAAAGGAAACACTTAACTTTTAATGCTTTACACTGTGTCTTAGCTAAAGTGGAGATCAAATTTCATACGCCAATGGAAAAGAAGACTTTTAAAGTTTTGGAGTTGGACAAAAAGAAGATTCGAGGAGGAGAATGAAGAAATTGTTGAATTGTGAAAGCAAAAAATAAAAAATAAAAAAAATTATTGGTATATATTGATTGAGAAAAGAGAGAATGAAGGAGAGTAGAAGAGAGGCGCGTGGGCGGAGGGATGAAGCCACTGTTGATGCGCACGCGAGCGTACCATAAAAACATGATAACATGATCATTAATACCTTTAGACCATCTATCACATCCCTCCGATTCACATTTTATTTCCCTTTTCTCTCTTCGATTATTTTTATCCTATTTTACTATTTTTTTTTATCAACACTTCATTATAAATAAAAATAATAATGAGGTTTTGTTACAGATAGATCGAAGAAGGTGATGGTTGTGACCTGTGATGGAAGTAGATCTTCTTAGGATCGGGGACCCCACACACTGTGAGTTGTGAATTGCAATTTCATATGCAGGCGGGGACCTCGTACTACCTCTCCCTTATCTCTACAGTTAATCAAATCTTTTTATTTCACTCTTTATCACTAATCATCATCATTAACGCTTAACACATCCTTTCTTAATCTCAACATTCCCTTAATCATTCTTAGCTCCTCCTATTTTCAGTTTTACTCATTGCATGTACTTTTCATAAATTATATCCAAAGGACACCATCCCATCCTATTTCCAGATCCTGTACTTTCATGCTTCCCATTTTTCTTCATAATTCCATAATCAACCTTTCTTCTGTTAAAGATGGTTTGTTGATTGAATTACATACAAAATATTCAAATTTATTCACATATTCTTGTATTAAAAGATTGTCACAGTACACAATTTACACGTCAGGGGCAGAAAAGGAATTCTCCTAATACTAGTTGTGTATCGAAGCCTACAAATAATTTAAATCTTAAACTCTAAAGTTTATAAATAACAGAAATAATCGCGAACCCCCCTTGATATTTTTAATATTTTTATTTAAAAAAAAAATATTAGGGATTCCTGTTATTTATAATTAACGAAGATGCAATTGTTTCGTATTATTTACTCGTATATAAGGTAAGAATGGTGTCCTGCGCATGTATGGGAAAATGAAATTAGTCTATACTACCTTACAATCAATTTTTATTTTTTTTATAATTTTACATAAAGATTGAATAATTTAAAATTAAAATTAATTTGAATATATTACTTTTGTTATCCAAAATCATTGATCTACCGTTTTAAGAATTCATAAAATATTTACAATTTATATATTCTCTCTATTAAAAAATCAACTCCTAGAGATTTTCTCACTGTCTATCATATTCTTTCTGCAATATATTCATACATGCAAACAAAACTTAAAATCAAAATCTACAAAACTAGAAACTTAGGGTTGATTTGTTTCTCAAAACAGAAAAGTAGGGATAGACTGAAAGTGGAAAAATTAAAAAACGCACGAGATAATAGTCCGCATTTAGTCTTTACACGTACATACGAATATTTGTAAAGAAAATTATCATATAATCGATTAAAGGTAAAAACATAATCGTTTATATAAGTAATAAAATATTTATAACATAATTAATATAATTGATTACATTATAAATATTTTATTATATGTCTATATAATTTATATTAATTTATTTTTAATATGATTTATGATAATTAGTATGTTATTAATATTTATGTTTTTTATAAAAATAAATTATTAAAATATGAAATAAAATAAAATAATTCAAATTTTAATTTTAATATTTTATAATAATTTTTATTTAAATTTAAAATTTATTTTAACATATATATATATATATATATATATATATATATAAACTTTTTGACATGAAATTATTTAAAAAAGTTATTTTACAAATCACTTTTAAAAAATTTCTTCTATTATATAAATCAAATTACTTTTTTTCTCTTTAATTTTATTTTATTTTTAATTCAAATAACTTAAAAAAAAAAATCAACTGTAATCTGGAGTTACTTGTGTAAGATCGGAGTAGATAACTGACACACTCTGGCACACAGTTTAGTTTTGACACACTGTTTTTTCCTCTCACATGTTCTTTTCTCTTCTCAAATTGGTTCTTGTTTGTTAGATTTGTATAGGTTCATATTTTGTTTCACTATGGCTGTGGGACCTTCTTCTAGGTTATTCTTAGTTACTGTGTTTAATCTAATATGTATTCATTTTTAAAAAGTAAATATATTATATAAAATAAACAAAATTTGGAAAAATATTTACATCAATTGTAAAGTTCTCTATTACTTTACCTGCTATATTACGTGTACACAATTTTTTTAACATACAACCTAAAATTATTACAAAATATCAAAATATGAGCAAGATGTCAAATTTCCTTGAAACCTAGTGAAATTAAAATACAATAAAAAAATGTTATGATTATGTGTTTGAGTCGAAGTTATTTCACCCCTGTTGAATACTTAAAGAATTCTTTCCATAAGCCTGAAAAATTATAAATATTAAAATAGTTACTCAAAATGATAAAAAGGTATAAAATTAGTTACCATCACATCTTAATAATTGAAACTGCATATTAAATTAAAACAAATAACATCTTTTTTAATATACCTTATATTTTTCTCATCAGCTGATTGAATTATTTATTTAAATTTATACATCATTGTAATTCATGAACTAAAGTATTGAAGCTGTACAAGAGGGTCAATACTTGGATTCCATAAATTATGTCTTATGCAACATCTCGAAAAAAGTTTATACTATGTATGATATTTCAAAATATTAATTGTAAATATATACTATATTTGTAAAATATATTCATTCACAAAATAAATTTTAAAATAGACTTTTAAAACATTTTAGTACCTGTATCCTTATTTATTCATGCATATAATACTATCCTAACATTTCACACATAAAAAAAACATATGAAAATAAAATTTTAATAAGTAAAATAAACAATTAAAATTTATAATTGATGTATAAACATGAATATACTAAGTTTATATATCAATTGCTCAAATTTAGTTTCACTTCAAGATCAATATCAACAACATACACTCATATTAAGTATGCTTGACTAGCAACTAAAATATAATCCATTATCCAAAACTTAGATTATCAGGTAGTAAATCTAAGAGAAAGGATAAGGTAAGTTCAACCATCAAATACTGTAGTGTCTACCAATAATCTTGATGTGTATGGACTGCCTCATCAACTTCTTTCCATATAATACCCTACTCTACATGACTTACATCATCACTTATCTCTCTTAAAATATAGGTGTCAATATTTAACACAATTTAAGTCACAACTCATACATTATTCCAAATGTATAATTTCAATTTCATACTCATCCCATTATCAAGTCAATACAAATGATTTAGAAATTTAACACTCCACAACATTCAAAAACCTTTTTAACATCAAAACAAACAATCAAATAGCCTTTTTAACATATTTACACAACAAAAATCAAACAATTTCATCCAATAACATCATTGTAAAGGAAATTGAAATTTCGAGACCATGTCCCATTTACATCAAAGTCTTTTAATCTAGAATATTATAGAAAGATTAAAACTAACTTCTCTTACATAAAAAGCTCAATATCAATATAAATTCAAAGTCAAAAAGTGATATAACTTCAAAATCTAAAGATCTAGAACAAGTCATCAAAACATAACAAAAATTTCACATATAATATAATAAGTTGAAAGAAATACTTTTCTTAATTTATACCTCAAAGACTGATGACCAAAACCTAAAAAAAAAAAGTCTTTAAAATAAATAAAAGCTTATTATATTTGCAAATCTGATTAGATAAAAATATTATTAAATTCTAAACTCAACCGATAAATAGTATTATTAGATTTTAAAATAGATAATGAATAAAAAAGAAAAAAGTTGAAAGAGGAGAGTTAACAAAAAAATAAATAAAAATGAAAGAGGAGTTAACATCTTACACCAAAATAATACATTTTCAATCTGTTAATCATAAAGTTCATATTTTCTAAATAAAAAAAGAACTTTTAAGTTATAAATGAGCCAACCATAACTAAGTGAAAATAATAGATATTTTCTATAAATAGTAAAAATATCACATCAAACTTCTTCAGTTTTAGAAGTTATAGATAGATTCCCTATTGAACTTTTTTGTGATCTTTAATACTTTAATGCAAAGTGGTCTTGTTACGTGACGTATTCCGTTACATGTTATGTTTAATTCAATGTTTTTATTATGACCTTTTGAATGTTACGTGCAAAATTATATCTAATTCAATGTTTTTATTATGCTCATTTGAATGCAAAATTAAAGGTTCACATGAAAAAAAGGAGAATTTGTGGATCTTGCTACCAAGTAATAACCAGAGATGGTAAAAAAAAAAACATACTCTCTATATTTATGGAAATTCATCTTACAAATATCCGATGGAATAACAAAATAAGTAATGAAATAAATTTTTTTAGATAGAAAGGATAACATATAGGTACTATATATTGTTTGGGATATTGAAGAAAAAGGTCACGAGAATATAATGTAGAGACACAGATTGACGTTGCCATTGTTGTCTTCGCAATACATAATTATATTAACAAGCATTCACAAGATGACATGTTGGTCACTGTGTTTGAGCAGCATTTAAATCACACACCCCATAGTGAGTTTTCTAATATTATTGTTTTGTCATCCAAATTAGTGAAAATCTGTAGAAAAAAAATCAATTAAACCGAAAAAGTGGTGCTTTGTTATGGGGTTCTAGGCAATGAGTTTATTTTATTTATTACTTTGAAATTACATAATACAATCTAATTAAGATTATTTTTATTTGAATCGATTATCAATCTGCTTTTACATTTTATATGTTTCTTTTTCTACATTTTGTCCCACGTAATGTGATCAGTTTAAGGAAAATTATAGCGGATTGGTATTCTTGAATTCTGGTTTATCTCGTGTAAGATAGATTAAATAGTGAGTTAAAAAGTATTTAGTTTTTAGTTTATTTTAAGATTATACTTATAATATTAAGTGAACTTATAAATAAATTTTCTCATATAATCTGTTTTTGTGAACAATAAATTTAGAGATTAGATTGTCGAAATACTTAAACATCTAAAAAAAATCAAATTTAACTTCTATAAATTAAATTAGCATTTTCACAAATAAATTTAATGTCCACAATTAAGAATACTTGTATTATAATATGAAAAAAATATGTTCTATTCACTGGTATAATAATAATGGTTTATAATGTTAACTAATTCATATTATTGTTTGATTGGTATACTTTTATTAATGAATATATTATTAATTAATTTATAAATGTTGTTTCATTGGTGGTAATATTTAAAGTCTCATTCTGTTTCTTAAAAACTTGAACAAATCATGATAAAGGAGAAATATAAAACACAGACACATTGTTAGCAGATGCAAGAACAAATTATGATAAATTATGTACACCAGATAACACGAGAGGTTTAAAGCTCTCACAGTAAACCATTATAATCTTATATCTATATATAAATCAATAACTACGATAATACCACATAAACTTTATGATAATAATATAATAATAATTATTTTTGTTATATTTATTATTATAATTATGATTTTTGTGATTAATAATAAAATTATTAATAATAATAATAATACTAATATTAATATAACTTTCAATATTTACAATAATAATAATATCACGAATATAAATAATAATATTGATATTAATAATTTTAATAGTAATCATAATATTAATCGATCGATAATATAAAAAATTATATAAAATTATAAACCCTAAAATCTGTAAATACTAAATTTAAATTTGTATTTATATTTATACTCGTACGTAAAATTAATAGGCATTAGTTTTTTTGTAATAATATACATAAATATATATCTCTTTTTATTAACAATTTAAGTTAATTGACACATTAACATATTTTTTACACTTCATATTTTGTTAATCTAACTTATTTATAATAATTTGATACATATTTTATTATAATTGTCAATGTTTTATTTATTCAGAATAATTTTTATATATTTTATAATAATAGACCATATTAAGTGATGTTTGATTATGTTTAAGTTAATTATATATTTTTTAGAAAAATTGGATGATCATTTATAAATTATGGTTAATAAATAAATTATAGTTTGATGAAGGTTTGGGGTAGCTATAAAACTAAATCAATATGAAAAAAGTACACTAAAAACGACAAATATTATGACTTTAACTATTATCACGTCCCATTAATAGTAATTGAAAAATACTTCTAACTTTAAAAAATAAAACATACGACATTGAAGTCATAGCTATTATTGCATAATCTACATTTGATAACAAATCATCTTTAAAAATCTAGGTGACAACGATTGTCGTCTGTCACTAGAAAAACTTTATTTTCAATACAGTTAAAAAGAACCATTGTTAAAGGAATTTGTTAACTATTTATAAAACTTTTTCAGTGGTGATTACTTCGTAAGAATATACTTTTATCATTTAATCATACTTAAATTTTTTTAACACAAGCAAAGCACTTTAATTCTGCTGCCTGAATAAGTGTGGGGCTCTGTAAATTATAAAAAGGAAAAGAGGAAAGTTTAAGAACCATTTATTTCTATAAAAAAATGGATTCGGAATAACCTTTCCATAAAATATTGTTAGTTGCAGGAGCTCTCATCATAGGTTGTTTCTTTCGGCGATAGCTTTCGTGATAGACTTCTTAAGCGTTTCAAAAACCAATAAATATAATTTTACATATGGAATAAATCGCAAAGTTACTGAGGTAGTTAGTTATTATTTTTTTTATCATAAATGTGTCTTTTTAATTAGGATGAAAACCCAAAAGTGAACAAATTTTTTAGAACTCTTTCACTTTATCCTTATACTTAAACAGATTTGATATAATATGTCACGATTTCAATCTTAATTTAGTTGGATCACGATATGATGTTCATAATTTGGTTTTAAAATTTAGATTAAGTAATTGAATTATTAATATATTATAAATCGATCTAATTAATTCAATAGATAAATATAAATATTTAAAAAATTTAAATAATTTTAAAATTTTTATAAAAGTTGGATAAGACTTTTCAATAATTTATAAATATATAAATTTTATCTTATAAATAGGTTTTGAATTGTTGAATTAAACTTAAAATTTATATATCTTGATGTGAGAGATGTGTGGTGAAGATTTTATATAAACTAAAAATAAAACGTTATAAGTTAGTTTGATAAAATTAAATTAAACTTAAATTTTACTTTTCAAGTTAGATTAAAATTTTGGGAAAAATGTTTAGTTACAAAATGTAAGAGTTCAACAATCACTTTTTAAGTATTTTGATTTTTTCACTTCATATAAATGAGTTATTTTTCATTCTTATCATTTCAAAAAAAAAAAAATTCAAAAGAGATTATCCTCCTAAGAAGGCAACCAAATCGACAAAGATACTCAAATATTCTAGTTTAAGGATGCTAAACTTTTTGAATCACAACAATACATAATTGATAATAAAAATTAATATTGCTCCGAAACTAAATTAATATTTTAACGTGACAATGTGAGTACATCAACACACAATTAAATACACTCAACGAGACAAAAGAAGTTGCAAAACTAGAATCCCAACAAAAACTCAGAATAAAACGTAACCAAAACGATAGAATTTGGTTTCGGTAAGGTGGCCACGTGAGCATTCAACAACACATGCGGGTATATCTTAATTTCTTACAAGTATTTGATAAGTTTGAAACACTACCAAATCTTGAGGTGGTCCATATTCTTTTGTTTTATATTTCCCATTCTTTGATCCTTTCGACCTCATTATCAATAACCCGAGTATCTAAGTCTACCATAATCTTCATAATCTCATGCTAACATTAAAAAATATTTTCTATACGGTGGACAAAAGAACAAAGCTGTGAATCGGAAGCACTAAGAAGCCAATTGAGAGAGAGGAGCGAATCAGCTGGTAATCTTTGAAATCTGCATGTGTGAGTGTGTGTATATATATTAATTGGGTACGCAAGAAAGAGTTGAAGATGATTGATTCTTGGAAGCAACTTGGCATCGATGAGGAAAGAGACATGGTAGCTTGGATATTAGTGTGGTCCGCGGTAGTAATGATGGTGTTTGTGAAAACGTTATAAAGAAACATTATTGCTTGTTACATTGCGTGCTCAAGTCGGTATTACAAATTGGAACAGAACAAGACCTACCTTACCTTTCTTTAGGGCCAGGCCCTTCAAATCCTTTAAAATTAACAATTCTTTATAATTTTTAACTCATGTAAAATTTTTGTAAGCTTGAAATGTATCAGTGAGTATTACTAGAATGAAAGAGTAATAATAGAAAAGTTATGTATGATGATGCATTTAAATTTTGTTGTTAAATTTGGAGTGTGAGGTTGAAGAGAGGTTGATGTAATAATGCAAAAGAAGCAATAAAAAGTGTTTTGAAGGGTACAGTACGACTTTGCTTATTTTGGTGTCCAAAACCCAAAAGCAGAATGGCAGGTCTAACCGTATCAGATTCTCTGCGACTGTGCTTAAATTTGTCGTTGCCATAGTGGCCTAATGGAATAGGGTGCCACTTTCAATATCTTTAAACAACTGTACTTTTGCATTCACCCTGTATTAATCAATTAATGGTCTTTTTAGCTAAATCTATCATTGACTTAGTCAAATTCAATTTCGTAAGTGCATTCTAAATTACAAGTATCTGTGTGCTAACTTCAGTCTCAGCGACTGATAATGACTGATTTGAGGATACCATACATTCCTAATAATGGAAGAAATGAACATATTGATTGAGCCTTATCATAAAATTATAAAAAATACTTATGCAATTAATCAATTAAGTAAAAGTTTATATAGTCGAATATAAAAGAATAAATTAACATGTGAAAAAAATCTTTTAATAGAGATAAAAATATCTTTATTCACGAATTTTCTAAAAATAAATGAGATTTTCAATTTCAAATCTAACCATCTAAAATAAATTATTGTAAATGATAAAATTCTAGTAAAAATTTCATCTTTATTTTCTTGACACAATAAACTTAATCATATAATCTGAAGGAGACTTTTAAGAAATCAACATCCAATATTTTCATAATAATGAGACATTTTAATGAGTAATGGTAGTAAGTAACTCAATCGCATTTCTTCATTATCGATCCCTCAGTTCCCTTTAAATGTCAAATTATTTAGATAAATAAAAAATATAATAAATTTACTTTTTCTAACACTGCAATAAAAGTGTGTATATATATATATATATATATATATATATATATTATAAACTAAATAAATAATAAATAAAAAATAAAGATATAATTGACAAAAAAGTAATTTAATATTGCTTTAAACTTTGAAAACAGTAGTTAAATAAAAACTATTTTTTTCAAGAAACCGACTGTTAAAAAAGAAATAGTGAGAATAATTAAAATTCGATAAAATTAGAAAATCATAAAAACCATTAAATAAAATGTGAAACAAATACATTAATGTAATTTATAATAAATACGTTAAGAGTGTATACGAAGTATCTTGCTAGCATTTATCAACTTATTTTACAGCTTACACGGCACAATCCAGTCAAACACAACGCTTCAAAAAATTGAATAAAATATATCTTGATTAGTTGCTTATTTGACTCTATTTCTTCATGCTCTTTTTAATCTCAAGAAGTATATACAGGATTTTCCAATGTGTTCATTAGGTAAGCATTTTATAGAAACTAAGTATGAACATAGCCAGCTAGTTTTGTTTGTAAGGCATTTGTACAATTTTTACATTCAGAGTTGGCCCTGTTGGCATCTATACATAATTACAATTTTCTCAAGTGAAATGTTTGCTCAAACAGCAGCATGGCAGAACAGCTGATAACATTGAGATTGAAGGGGTAAACTAGCGGCCAGTGGGCAAGTTAGCACCTTCTCTGAAAAGGATGTTAGCCACCGAAGATGTCCATGCAGATGTAGGGCTGCTACCATTCTGGCTATCTGTATAATGACTTTCATTCTCTATAGCATTCACTTTCATGTTCCTGCCAATTTTCTTTCCTATTGACATCCCTAGTTTAACAGTACTAATAAGACCAAATGCAATTAGAACAGGTCTAACTGCCCAGTGGTGATCCTCTACATGTTGATATTTGTCTATCATATTTGGACAATTCTTAAAATTAACCACATCAACCTCAGAGGGATCAGCCAAAAAAGTGCTTGGTGCATTCCAGATGTTCAACATGCCTGGGAACTTGACAACTAGACATCCATTTGGTAGGATCCAAGAAATCTTACCAGTAGCCCAGGCACCACTCCTTCTACGCAACCATTCAAACCGGGGACTTAGAACATTGGGTTTCAGCCTAATGAATTGCCCCACACAGTAAGGCTCTGCCATTTCAAGTTCTGAACAGTTTCCTTTCCAAAGAGATTGCAGGCCTATAAATCCAACACTCACTCTTCCATCACGATTGATAGAATGAAGAATACCCACTGGCGAGTGTTTATCATCTTCTTCCTTAATGCGCACCCAATCCCCAGCTCCTAAACCATTGGTGACTCGTTCAAGAGTTGACGCATGAATCCTTACAGGGTCATGAACTCCATGGAGCCTCACTAAAACAAATCCATGATCTGCATTACCAACAACATTACCTTCTGGGACCTCCATGTTCTGTGAATTGCATGAATTGGAAGGCTTTCTAGAGCGCACTGTATCACCCACCTGAAGATGATCCTTTGAGAGGGACCACTGTGTGTAGCCAGTGCTACTTGATTTTGCTATAGTTTTGGGAATTCCAAGGTATCTCCATCCTCCATCATTGACTACTGCATTCAGTGAGCTGCAAGGAAGGCGGAACAGTTAAAAATAAAGTACTCTATTCGATACCGGACCTTATTTTCTTCGTGAATATAAATAGAATTCCACTGAAATAGTCATGCTTGGTCAAAAACAAATAGCAGGCTTTTCTCAAACATTATTGTTTTAATACTTCCTGGAACAAAAAATTATCTCAGATTCTTTCAAAACACAAGTGTCGAACACTTTAATTCTCAACTAATTCACTGTCTATTAAATGTTCAAAGTTCACAATCAAGCTTTGCAAGATTCAAGTTACAATGAGTGGACTTGCTAACTAAAATGAGTAACAAAATCACCAGCTAGATGATATGCACCACATGCTTTGTCTTGGTGCCTTTTCAACTAAACTAAATGTTTCACCATGTTATGCAGTCATGTACATTCGTAAATTATAATTGATTGATCTAAACAATATTATGTTTATTCAGACAATGTACTGCACGACACTAAACCATCAACAAATGTAATTTTTAGAACTGGAAAGGAAAACCTGAGTGTTGTAAGCTCTGTTTAAGCTATTTCTCTAGTTGTTGTGGCACTAAACACCCCCTTAATGCTGCAATTGAGGAAGCTGAAAGAAGCCACATCTAAAGTGGATCAAGGGTGACTTCAGGTTTCTTATCAACACTCCTACTCATGCCCAGGACTACAGACCTGGAGCATGTCAAATGCAGGGTGGCTCAACTGGATCTAAACAGGTTTTGATATCATCTTAGAAAATGGACTTAAATCCCAACTTCAATGACAATTTTCCAAAATATGAATGTAAAGAAAGGTTAGGACAAAATACGTGTGACCCAAAATAAATGTAACTTAGAATACCATACTAGGCTATATGTATAAAAATAGGCCACCTAATCATAGAAACTTCCTTGAAACATTGAAACTAAAATACCTTCTAAAGACGGACAGAATATCTGCCATTGAAGGGCGATTCCTCAAATCATATTCAAAGCAGCCACTGAGGACATTTTCAACTGAAGATGGAAGGCCAGCAGGAATCTGGGGTTTTTTATAATTTTCAACAACCGATAAATATACTTCACCAACAGGACACCCATACCAAGGTTGATTACCAATCAACATTTCCACAATAGTGCATCCAAATCCCCATGAATCTGTTTCAAAAGATACAGGGCCTCTGACTTCCGGTTGCCACTGTTCTGGAGCCATGTAATTTGGAGTACCAAGCCTATTGGCGATATCTGAGCTTAGGAATGAGGAACCAAAGAGAAGATTTGGAATGCCAACATCTCCCAGTATTGCTTGATCAGTATCATTGAGAAGCACGTTGGATGGTTTAAGGTTTAGAACTAGGATTCCTTTTGAGTGAAGTTCCATAATACCTTGAGCCAGATCGACACCATACCTGAAGCCCATACCACACCCTTAGTATTGACCAGTAGTTTTCCCCCTCCACCATGTGCTATGAGATAAACATGTAAACATATTTTAACAAACACACCAAAATCACATTACCTAAGAACATCATGCAATGAAATCCTTCCCTCTCTTAGTCTAGCCATCTTATCACCAACTGATCCCTCATAAAAATTCATGATAATGCATATCTGTGAGCATAAACAAATATATTAGCTATATAGCAAACTCTCACAAAAGAAGTTAAAGATCTCCCATATAGTGAATAAAATGCATAATCCATGTCTAACCCTTCCATTCAAAATTGAAATCCCAAGTAGCCAGCACACTCTAGCCGCCCCTTGGCACTGAAAATATAATTCACAAAATTTCTCTAATGCAGTCTTCATATGCTCCTCTCTGATAGGAGGTAACATCTTGACAGCAACTTCGCGATACTCATCATAATCTTCGGTTGATCGATGATGAGTTGCTAACCAAACATCGCCAAAGGGTCCCCGACCAATTCTGTGTCTGAGTTTTAACCTTTCCGGTTCAATCCATGGGTCTGTGCTGCTGGATGAGGCTTTGACAGTTCTAAGGTTCTCAGGATCACCAACCAAGAGTTCAAAATCAAAAGGAACTGGTGGAGTAGCAATATCTTGTTGCATCCTTCAACCTGATGTAGTAACATTCATAAATAGTTCAGCGAAATGCAAAAAGCACGACACAAAATAAAAGAAGAAGAATCCAACAAATTATCACGAATCAAGGATCGCCAAGCATCCCATGATATTTTTTCATCACCAGAGTAAAAAGTAAAAATTTGACTAAAAAGTCATACCCAAATCCATCCCTGATAAGTCTGAGAGAGTTTGACCCTTAAAAGGGGTGAGACATCAATCCATGAAAAACATAAAATATCAAAAACCCACATAATCCATAAAAATCACAAACACGAGTGGTACATGTTCTTTCACTTCTCAGCAGGAAGAGAACAAATATGACAGGCATTAGTGATTCTAGGAATTAAAACAACTTCTATATTTTTAAGTCCGAATATATCTTCCTCCAAAATTGTCGTGAACCAAACCGAGTCACTACTCAAAATTATACAACTTAGTATTCATTAGGATCATTTCCCTTTGCTGAACCTCAAAGTTTCAATCTTGCGGCAACTAAAGCCAGAGTCAACCCTCAAAAACTCTACTTGAAAAGAACTGAGGAAGTCTCCTAAACACAACTCCCACTTAGAATACAAAAGTAGCGGTTCAGTCACTGATACCACCAACCACGCTAACACATGCACACATTAAACTACTTTTCGCCTTCTCAGAACTAAAGAACAATAGTACAACAAGCAAGTGAATATATGTATGAAAAATATAAATTTCGAAATATGAAAAACAAGCAGAAGTCAGAAACATGAAAATCAGAAACAAAAAAGGTACCAAATTCACTGCGCACGTACTCAGAAGAAGAAAGAAATAGGCTTTAGAGCACTGGGAAACCAACGGCTTCGTAAGCAGAGAAAATTGTTAGGTTTACACAAATTCAATGAAAAAGAAGAGAAACCAGAACTAAACTAAGTCATGGGCTTGTGTTATTTGGATGAAAATAATAATTACGAAAGCTAAGGGCAAGAATGACATTTCAGCAGGTGACGTGATGTGGTGATTATTGTTTACAGATATTTGATAAGACTAAAGTTTAGGTAAAATAATTATTGATATTGTATTGTTATTCAATCATAAACCGTAGGATAGTTTTATAATAATGATGTTAAAAATTAATATTTATTATATTATTTAACTAATAGTGTATACTTTGTTGTTGTAGGAATATGATTTAATACGCCCTGCCCGAGTTTAACGCCACATCGACATGTATCATTGACATTATCTACAACTACAAGAAGAACAAAAAAGGTGGAAAACTGCTACAAACAGAAAAAAGGTTGGAATAAGTAATTGTCGTAATTAGTATTTTAGAATGTGATATGTGTTCATTTGAGTGGGGCTATAAAATGATGAGTAAATTCAAATATCACTTTTAATTCATATATGACTCCAACATTTTGCTCATATGTCTTGCAAGAATCTGTAATCAATTTGTTATTTTTTCAGTTTCATTTTGTGTAAATAGGTTGTGAGGTTAGTCTCAGTTCAATAGTTTTTGTAAAATAGGAGTTTTGACTAGGATCTTGTTTCTGAATGTTTTAACAAATAGAGTGATTACATCATTTGTGAACGTAAATTTATTTTAAGAAAACGAAAGCATAGTGCCATAATGCGTAAAGGAACTTTCACCAAAAAAAAAATAAAATTCCATAAAGGATTAAAATAGTAACACAAAATCAATATTATTTTTGTTACCTGCAGTAGGATTGTGTTAATTTTATAGATAGTTGACTTTTAAGGACATTCTTTTGAACTCATATCATAGGTCCTCTTCTTGGGTACACTTTCTTTATTGTACAGAGTGCTAGTCATGATTTTATCGTTCAAATAGGTTCCTCTCGTATGTTTAATTATATTATATGATATTATTTATAATTATTTTATTTTATCCACCAAAATGCTTTAGGTAGTTATGATTTTAATTTTTTATTAATTCGAACTCTTATATTTTTTATTTAAAAATAATAATTTTCATTAAATTATAAGTTTTGGTTATTTTTCATGCTGTATATTCTACTATTGATTTTATATCATATTTTAAAATATTATCTACCAAATTTAAAACAAAACAAAGTAAAAATAACATATACCAGGTAATTATGATGCTTTCATTGGGTTGCATTCTGTTATATGACTATCAAAACTTGGAAGTTTGATATTTCATGCACATTGATTGGGCTTGTAAATTGAGGTATGGTTGCCATATCCAAATTAAGTTAAAAACTATAGGGGTTGGAATTTATCTGGAGATTGATCACTAGAATTTAGAATAATTCTAATTCCTTATTTTTCCTTGAGTCCTTGAAAAATATTGGTTTCATGTATGGGCTGAACCATCAATTCCGGGACATCCCATCCAGTAGTGCAAAACTGATTAACAACAAAGTCCAAAAATTATGTTTAAAGAGCTTAAAAAGGAGGTTTTAGAAAAAGTTCCCTGGATCAATTTGTGGTTGACTTATTTTTTAGTGCAAATCTTAAAACAGAACTCAGTAGACATTTGATCTGGATTTTAAAAAAATAGTATATATTTCTTTTTCATTTCTCTCACCATGCAATCAATCTTGTTAATTTGAAAGTTTACCTAGATGGTAAAACTTCTATAAACTTTATAGTGTGTACTTGTAAACTTATGAGTTTACACTGTAGAAAAAATAATATTGAAAGTTATAATATATAGGTTTTACAAAATGTTATTAATAGAAAAATAATTGAACGTTTCAATTTCACAATAAAACAAGGTAGCAATGTACAATAATAAAGTATAATAATTCATTAGTATTAAACAGGATCAAACTACATAAATAACCAAATTATTATACAAATACTCAAACATGAGTTATTTAAGTGGAAGTATTTAAAAAATCTTTTCTAAAAATAATTTCTGTGATAACAAAACATGGTCATTGTAGGGTCAATGTGAACAAAAAAGCATATTTTTTCATTTCTTGATTTGAGAGTGTACCTACCTTTACATAAATTTGAAGCTATTGCTTTTATTTCTTGATGATTCGAGACTTTATGTACCCTTACATCAATTTATTAAACTAGCACAATTTATTAAAAAAAATTATACCTTTATCTTGTGTCTATTTAGAATGTTATAGGAGTTAACTAAAAAATTTGACATCCATGCATGTAATGATTTCTTAACAGGTAACCAAACATCAAATAAAACTTTGTGGTGATAAACGTATATATAGTCGAGTTAAAAGATCAATCACAGCAGTGAAGCATTATCAGTAAGAAGTTATCCATTTGGAAATAAGGTTAGAAAATTTTTAATACGTTCCTTTTTTCTGGCAATGGCTGGCGTGGGATTTGAATCCTCTGACGTACCTATTGAAAAGATAAATATATTAAAATTACTACAGTGATTGGTTTTAAGGTGCATTAATTAACTATATTTTCCTTCTCTTGTTCTTTCTCCCCTCTCTAACATGACCTTTCCTGTTATTCTGTTAAATTTCCGTTGGCATAGGCATCGCTTAATCTGACCTCTGATAAGAAAATCAGAAAGCCAAATGCTTTTGACTGCACTCTGCGGCTCGCATTGACTGAGCAATCCCTTAGGCCACATTGATTTTAATATTAGTAATGCTTTGTGAGGAAACAATCAAAGTATAGAACGAATTTACATGATACTTCCCAACGAGCCACTTACAATAATCAAATGTTCTGCAGAATCTCCAGCAGCCTTTCAGAAACACACATGTCACGTCTTTCATTCTTCGTCACAAAGCAAATACATCAACACATTCCAAAAACAAAATTATAACTCAATGTCTCATGAAATATCGATCCTGATAGCCTGTTCCTGTTGCTTTGCCCAAAAAATATTAACATACAACGGGAAGAGATGCACATAGCTGCATGGTTTTAAACCGTGGTTCCCAACCACAATTGCAGCTGTAATATAAAGGTTTTTCAACTCACTGCAAGTGCAATCACGGGTGCATTTTCTCACAATATAAAGAATTGTCACAAATTGCAACCACATTTAGAACCATGCATAGCTCGGGTGGGGACTTTACCTACGTTTTCTATAACTTTTAGAGTAAGGGGGAGCGGGGGTCGCAGGGGTTGCAATTCATACGTGAATTTCGGATTTTACATTGAACAGTGTAGCGATTAAACAAGAGGCACATCCATAGGGGAAAAAGTAGAAACTATCAATTCTTCTTTGGTGAGGGGGAGGGGGGGATTGAAATGAAAATTACATACATATATTAAGCAATGGGAAGAACCTTTTTAACAATCTCCTGGCTAAGATCTGCAATCTGGGAATCAAGAGACTTGATGGTTTCTTCCTTTTGCCTCTCCAAGTTAGCCAGAGCCTCCTGCAGCTCAGCCTCCACTTTCTTCCTTCCCTCCGCGATCTTTTCCTCAACCTCAGCCTGCGTCTCTTTCTTCATCGCATTCAGCGCCGCCGCTATCTCCGCCCGAGCAGCAGCCATCACGGCATTCGCCTTCTCCTCCAACTGCTTCACCTCCTCCGACGTGTCTTTCACGCTGCCCAGCTTCTCCCTGATCATCGCGTCCCTCTCGTCCATGAATTTCCCAAGTGGGGTGAACCATATCTTGTCCAGCGCAACCATCAGCAACAGAACCTCCACCATTATGATGGGCAGGGTCAGGTTGAAGTCGAATAGTGCAGCTTTCTCTATTTCGGCTGCTAGGGAGGGCTGAGCCAAGACCAGTGGTGCTATTCCGCCCAGGAGCGACAGCATCTGGGGCTTTGAAATTGGGACTTTCAATTTCAGGGTTGGGACTTTGGGGAGTGAAATTTGGAGAATGGGAAGTTTGGGTGTGGGAGAACGAGGATTGGTGCAGACTGGAACCAAAGGTTTGGTGGAAGCCATAATCATGTTTGCCATGGCTACTGCTTTGTGATTAGGATGTCTGTCTCAGCTCAGTCTGAGGATTGGATTGGAGAGAAGAAGAGGATTTGAGAGAAGGGCTATCTGAATTCTTCGCCACACAAATTCATGAGGTTGTGTGGCAGTGGCTGGCTAATGGAGTCTGGAAGCTTGTCACTCAACCAAGTTGGAATGTTCCACATCTAAATGGATCAGGCCTTGGCCCATTTGTTGTCTACCCAACTAACACCTATCCACTTCATTCTTCCTAGGCCCAAATATATAGCTCCGGTGTAGTTTACTTACAAGTAAGACAAGAATGTGGACTGAATAGTTAAAAAGAAAAAACCGTAGCATTATAAGTGCACAAGAATGTCAAGATCAAAATCAAAGCTGCAATTGAGTTAAACAAACCTACAATTTTAATGTCTTTCTACCTTATCACAAAATTGGGTGATAAAAGCGGGGTAGGAAATCCTTATCCTTAGTAACATATTAAAGCAACTGAAAAACAGTTCCATTGCAGGTAGGTTGACCCCAACTACAGCAACTAAGTAACCTAAAGGTATGCCGTGGCTGATAGACTTTAGCATGATGAGTTCTACTACAATTCCCAGGGCACATGTTCTGTACAGTGATAGGAGAAACTCCAATAGCAATATGGTACGAGCCAGTGTTTCGTCCTGTTATTATTGTCTCTATCGCTGAAGACAATAAAATAACCAAAGCAAGCACTGTTGAAAAACTCTTTACAGTGGTTAAAATGATTAAAGTGCAAACTCCATCAAAATTCTCTCCATGTGGGTCTCCGAGAGTAATGCTGCCTCCTCCAATAGCGTAGAATTCTTCTAATTTTTCTAAAACTGCCCACAATAAATCTGGCTATCATTGAGCAGCAAATCCTACCCTCAGCTCTCGCTCTTCTCACAACTGGCAGACGGCTGTGAGAGGATAGTCCTCCCAAAAAACCAGATAACCAGCTCTTTCCTCCTCGAATTTCTTCTGCATTGCAATTCTGGATCTTCCCATTCTCTATGACTATATCATTCAGACCAATGTCGTCGTCATCGTTATGTTCTTTCTGTTGATATCTATTAAGTTGTTGAGGCGATGACCTGCATCTCCATTGATATCATCCAATGTAAGAACTTGTTTGAGAGCATTATAGCAACGTGCATAAAATTCGACTAGATGAATTTCCAAATTTCCCATCTTAGTGGTTCCACACCCTTTCAAAGAAAATCATTTTCAAGTTCTAATAAAATAATCATAATGGTAATTTTCGAGGCATGTCATATATGTAAGACCTCTCGAGCTATGGTATCTTCTATGATTTTAGATTTTATAACTCTAATAAAGAAACTCATTATACAAGTCTGCAGCATCTACTTATGTCAATATTTGACATGTAACTGAAAAAGGTTAAATTAAAACAGATCGTGTATTGTTTCGTGCATTTTATTTGAAAGACACTATATTGCATCAATACAGTTTAATTAAAAATGAGATAAAGTTATAGGGTAGATAGCTGAAAGCCTACGCCAGTACAAAGACCAAAGTTCATCACATGCAAGATGGCAAACCAGAATGTTTTGTATGGTTATATTGGAAACTGCATACCTCCTGTGTTGTTTCAAATTGAAAGCTCGTTTCTTTGACTGCTTACTCTGGTAACTGCAAGTGTCAGATATATGGCGCACGAAATGAAGCTGCAAAGACCAAAATAAACATGAGTTAAGGAGGGTCATGAGAGCAATACGCTTCTAAGTTCCAGATCCTAACCACAGCACATCATTAAGAATGAAACTATAGTAGAGTAAAAACAAAACAAGTTTAGACTTCCTTTTCAAATATTTGGTAGATTGTATTATTTCCACGTCAAAGTCACACGAAACATATAATCATAGTCTATGTGAAGCACTACAGATGAAGCTGGCTCTTCAATAAATCTGACACAAACCTGGTCACCATCCTTGATGCCATAATCTCGAAGGTAATCCGTTTCTGTAACTAATTTATGTCCTTGATAGGATAAGCAAAATTGCCGCCAAACAAGTGGCCTACATAAACAAATCAATAATAACTTAAGGAAAAACCCAGCCAGCAGATTATGATGATGAACTTATTAAGTAAATAGAAACTCCAGAATTTAAAAAAAAAAAAAAAAAACAAGTTCCCCTGTTTTACCTATAATCAAAACGCATAAAATTTACAAAATCAAATTAGTGAAATTACAATTTCAGAAACATACGTAAGATAGTTATTTATTTAATTAATAAATTAATACACACACCACAATATTTTCCCCTTCAGAGGCACGTGAACGAAAATCGCCTCCACAGCCTGCTTGAGTTCTGCAACAGTTGCTTCATTTGCAACTTCAACGCCTGCAAACAAAACCATGCATCAATTCAATGTCAGGAACGTTTCACGAAAATACAACGAGAGAGAAAAAAAAATTGAAGAGTTACAAAAAAATAGGAGAAAGAGAAGCAAATTACGGAAGGAAGAGGCGTCCAATTTGATGATGGAGAGGTTGAGCGTTTGGGAAGGAAGGCTGTCGTAGGAAAATCTGTCGTCTATGTGGCTGGTGCTGGGTGATCGCCGATGGCTTCCGTTGGAAACCATCATCAAGCTTCTCTCGCCCACATGCATCACGAGGGCTCCATTGTATTCCATTATTCCATGGTGTTTATAGCAACGAGAGGGAGATTGTGAATTGGAACTAAACGAATTATTAATGTGGAAATGAAGCTAGGGTTCCTCTGTGAAAGACATTGATTGGTGGCGAATGGTTGTTGAACAGCGGCTTCTGCAGAAGTTGATGACGGTTACGTTTCGCTCGAACTTTTGTAACCGTTATTACGCGCGCACTTCTATTCCTTCTCTTTTGCCTATCAGGGAAGACAAAACATGTATCTTTACATTTCTATGTATAAACACGTGCTGTGAAATATTGATAAATTTTTAAAAAATCAGGTGCTGCATGATAACTCTATTAAAAATATTAAAATTACTTAAAATCTAATAATAACTCTATTATTTGAAATATATGTATTCAGTAAAAAAAAATATTGGATAAATATGTCTTTTTGTGCTGCATAATCTTTTAAATAGAATTGAAAAGAACTAGCTTAGTTTAAGGGATTGGTTAGTGAATGAGAAAGAGAATACTTACAAACTAAAAAAGTAGCTTAGCTTAAGGGAACAATTAGTGAGTTTGAGGCACAGTATACATAATTAATAATGTTATTTGAATTCATTTATTGCAATACTATGGCTTTGCGATGGCGACTCTTCTCTGTTAATACAATAAGAGTTTAATTTACATATATTAATACTAATGTAATTGATGAGAATGCTAATCAATCATAAATCATGCTAAATGAAATTTTTAAGTTGTCATCGATGAGAAATTTCAAAATTTTAAGAATTTTGTAATGTTTGAAATTAGTATTGTTTTAATTTAATTTTTATATTTTAAAATTTTTGTTTGTATAAATCAATTTAAACTAATTTATTTTGAATTTCTTAATTTAGACAGGGTAATTTAATTTCTACTGTATCTAAAAAATTAAATATAAATTTACAAATTAATTTTAATAACAAATATTTTTTAATTTTAAATATATAATTTTAAGGAGTAAAAACACATAAATATCGTGAAAGAACAGATAGATGTAAGAGAAAAATAGCAACAATAATTTAAAATTCTTATCTTTTTGCGAAATTTAAAATCAACTATTTAAATAATTAAAATAATCGTATAAATTTCTAAAATTTCATTTTTTTTTCTTAACCAAACAACATATTTCATCATTAAATATTTTAAATTTCTAAAATATTGATTTGTCCTTTAAAAAAATTCATCCCAATACAGTATTAAAGAAATTATTATAAAAGTCATCAAATTTATGAATATATTTAAATTAAATTCATGTAACCATATTTAAAACAAAAAGATTTTAGCTTTAAAAATATTGCATCCTAATTTCATTTTAAATCCGTGAAGTTTTTTGTCAACCTCCACTACTAGCTAACTGTAATATATTTTTTAAAATGACTAAACGTATAATGTTGTCAAAGAATAAACATTTCAAACCCAAAAGTGAATGGTCGTAGTGAAGGCTGAATTGTGACTACTTTAATCGCAATGTTACTAATTTTAGGATAAGGATTCCTTACGGTTGAGCAGGTAATTTAATAGTTGAGATACATGCAGTTGAAAAAGAAACTTCACATGATCGTGATCATACTTTAACAAGACAAAACTTTAACCAAGTAACACATTAGACCAAGAATTAAAGCCATAGTTTTACCAGTAAGAATTTTTAATCAGACATATAACTGGAGTTAAATAATTAAAAGATATTGCTATAGCAGATATTCATGTATATTTATCTTTCACTTTTAACTATACAAATAAAATTCAATAGGTAATTTCTTTTAAAAAGAGAGAAAATTTTGGATTGTTGAATAACAAAATGATAAAAAAAAAACAACGGTTGATCATTTCTCACCATAAGATCTTTTTCCTCCAAGCTCTTCCTGACCCCGAATCAAAATTTATCTTTCTACTCACCCAATGGCTTAAAAAATATGCATAGTTGACAGGAATACAGGGATGTGAATAGCAAATCAACCAACAATTGCAGACATTTCAGCTATTACGGTAAGCAATTTTCCGTGAATTTCCCGCAGATATTTTTAGCGTTGATAAAATAAAAATGAGATACATGGGGCATAAATTGAGATGACCAAAGATAAGCCGCATAAGTTCTATTTTGGATATAAATATGATACTATAATTGAACCTCAACCGTTTGGTTTACTCACCCAAAAATATAACGAACAGATGCATGTAAAGTCCAGAAAGGGATATCTATATCCTAAAATCGAACCTCAAAACTGTTAAGCTTACAGTCCCTTCCCCAATCCCGTGTTCTTCAACCTCCCAAAAAAATAAATAAATACATGTAAACTGAAAAAATTTCCCTCCCCGTCATGTGGAGAGGGGTGCAATGGATTCATCAAATACACTTCAGGTGAACTCATTGGTAGATCAAAGGCAGGTATACTAAGGCCATGAGATCTGTATTGATGTCAGCTTTGACTCAGCAAAATCTCCCAATAAATTAGATTGGCATAGGTGTAAAATCAATTCGAATTCTTCTCCTTCTAAAGGTTCTCCTTGTAAAGGGATGTAGTGAAGGTCAGCTAACCGATGCAAATGGTAGTTCCTAATACATAGAAACATCAACTGCACAAACTCGAGTGAGTTATTTGCCAATGAGTTTATTGTAGGCAAATAAACCAGAGCCCGCAAAACCCAGAAGTTGTCCCAATACATTCCACTGCAAAAACACAACTCATTCTATCAACAAGAAAAATACCTCAAGTGATAAAAATCAGTCGGGACAAGAGTACTCACAAAATCAAATGGTAGCCCACCAAAAATTATCCAGCCAAAGCTAATAGTGAATAGATCCTAGACATTTATTTATTCAGAATATTTAGAGTCCGTGCATAAAAATCGAATACAACCATCAATTATGCTAATATCTAAAATGAATGTAAGATGGACCGTAGAAATGAGTTTACACCGCAATATATACCTTAATCCACTAAAATCAATATATTGTGGTAAGTCTTAAGTAGGCAGCGTTCGGTAAACATATTCTATCTTTTGTGTATTCTAAATAAGAAACAAATAATAATATTGTGTTGAGAAGTGATATATTTTGGTTCAATAAAAACGGAGGAACCAAAGATAAAATCCTGCCTTAGCACTAAGTCTTAATTAAAGGTTTCCAATGTCAATCAAAGATCATTACTATGCCCCATCAATAAGAAACAACTATTCTGCACTAAAATGCGAAGTTATGTTTCTTTTCACCAATTGTTCATTACATCGATTTTTTTTATTTAATTTGTTTTATCTTTCATTGTCACACTTGTGCATGCATGGTTAAAATTATTATTCTGGAATCCCATTGCAGAACACAATTATTGAAAAAGTTAGTATAATGTTGTATTGACATTTTAAATTCATATCTTTATCGATGGTTTTTTGGTTGGTTGTGTCATTACACTTCACCAACTTGTTAGTATATAGGGTGTGATTTTCTCGCATGATCATGTTATAGTTTTTTAATCAGTCTCTCAACTACGTAGCACATGCAAAGTTTACATTTTAAATTGTAGGGACAAGTTTAGTCCATGAAATAAATGAATTATTTTCAAGTCTATATATGGTTCACAAAAAGTGTACAGATAAATGAACCATGAGTTCCAATAAAAATGTGCAAGGGCTTCGTTGCCAGCTGTGGCGATCAAAATTTGACTATAACTTTAGACCAGAAAGATTATCTCCAAATAGAATAGATAGAGGTCATTTTTTCCTCTTCCAAAAATGTTTACAAGTGAAACTGCTGCTATATTTAAAAGATTTAACTACTTTAAATTGAGAATGGTGAAATCTGAAGAATAAAGTATGCTTATAACCTTTGATTGAAAAAGCAACGTTTAAGATTTTAACAATTTTATAACGTTGTATATGCACAAGTTTTTATCACGATTTGTATCACTGATTTTTTAATGAACATTTTTAATTACAATTTATCCACTCTGCCGCATACTAGAGCCAAAATCATATTTAAATACCCTAGTATTCAGAGAGTACAGTTTGAAATGCCTCATTATCAAGTTCACCCCAAACCTCTTAACACGAACCAATGTCCATAAGCAATTAATAGTTCCTTGTAGTTGCTCTCTCTCTCCTCTTTCTCTCTCTATCACTCCACAGCAAAATGTACTAGTAGATTTCCCCTATTTCCAAGTTTTAATAGGCAAGAAGTGCACCAACGCACCTCTGTTTCTACCCCAATATTGCTCAAATTTTTAATTTACAGAAAACATCCACTCCACCTACATAGTCCTTGCAAAAGTCAATGCAGTAAATGGTACTATAATAACACCATGATATAGAATGCTTATGCATCATCAGTGCCTATCTGGAACAATAGGTACATCACACATTTATGGAAAAACAACTAGCGAGTGAACAAACCTTCAGATTACCACATGTTGTCTGTGTCAGAGCTGAATTGAGAGTTGTGTTCAGAAAAATACTGTAATTCAGGAAGAAGGCAAGGATGCAGGAAAAAAGCAAAACAACCTGCACCACAAAACACATAAAAACTACAGCTTGTCAAAATATCAACATTAAGAGGAATCTGGATTTAAAACTTGAACCAGATTATGGACCTTTAAATTGCTGGAAACAAAATACTTCTGTATATAGAAGTCTGCCTCCATTAATGCAAAAAAAAAAAATTATAAGGAAGGGTACGACACATCTGGAAGCAGTCATAGTTTCCAGAATGGAAATATAATATACTTTTTAAATAGTGTATGACAGTATAGACCCCTTGAGATCAACAGATATACTGTGAAAACTGAAATTTAAAATTTATTTGGATTTTACTTCTAAGAATGACAAAAATAAAAATCAGGCTGTTATATCGTGGTATGATATACCCCCTGGTCATTTACATTTTGGTCACGCGGTTAAAATGTGGCAAAATGCCCCAGCAGATTGCTAAAAAATACCATCAAATTGCCAACAGAATAGCCATGTGGAACACATGATAGAAATCAGGCTAGGCCTATTTGCACTTTTTCCAGCGTACTTTACTACATAAGCATATAACCCTCTTTCCAACAAAATGAGGCAGACAATAGCTCAAGCTGGCAAAGTGCAAAAGAGGGAAGAAGAAATTTGATTATATGATTAATTCTACACAACTTTGAAGGATAGGAAAAAAAAATATTTTGGCAAGTAACTAAGGATCAATAGTGCTAATTAGTAAAAGGAGAAAGCATAAGCATAACATACAATAAAACCAGGTGAAAGAAGGTATGGAAAGTTGAGTGTCATCTTCAATTCACCCCGTACTAATGTCCAAATAAGCAAAAAGGGCCCACATATGATACCTATATCACAAAAGAAAAAATATTTCAAATCACAGATATGTTAAAAGGAAAACAAACTTGCTTTCTTTTACCAAGAAAATAAAAGTTTGATAGGCCATTTTGTACAATCTATCAGCTTACCATTGCACCACATAAGGCCAAAGCTATTAAGGCCACTGGTCTTTCCTGAAAAAAGACATAACGAAAATAAATAAGAAATAACAGTCCAACTACAAGGACATAGGGTATAGAACTTCCAGTTTGTGAATGATAGATAGGATACAAATACAACCAACACGGGCTATCGTTGCAAGATATATAGCTGTGGTGATGTTTGACAGGAAAACAATGGCATAGCCATAGGCATCAAAGGAGAAATCCCGTGCTCCAGCAATAAATGCACCAAAGACAATCAAGCCAACACTGATAACAACCTTACAAATTTCAGTTAAATGATGGAATCAGGGAGATGTTCATTCAAAGAACAATTTTGAACTTTAACTTCATTGAGTTAAAATGGGAAAAAGAAACAGAAATAACCAGAAGAACAGAGAACCATTTTTTTCTTTTGAGTAAACACTCAGTTTAGTCTTCCAAAGAAACATGAGTCATTAAAAAACATCAGTACTCAAAAGTTTTAGCCACCAAATTAATCCTTCAGATTCTTTTTGTCACTGCTTTAGTCCTCGAAATATTGTCATTAAATTAGTCTCTCAGTGCCCTCTCTTGCAAAACGCCGATGAGCTTAAGTATTGACAATGCACAATGCACGAGCCTAACCACTTGGTTGTAGAGTGTCCAATTCTATGTTAAGTTAAGCTATTAGGGGGAGAGACATGAATGGTTTCAGGGAATAATTTCCACTCTATACCTAAATTATACATTTCACATACGTCACCAAAATTTCACATGCATTAAATCATCAAAGATTTATTTGAGAACAATATGGATCTGTAATTCTGCATTTCATATCATGCAATTGAAAGAATGTAATCTACCTGAAATTGACAGAAGATGTGTACCTATGCCCCATAAGCATATATTCAACAAGCATTGTAAATACCACTGTGGTCCTCCTAAGAGTGGTGTACATTGGGACATTTACTCCACGAACAGACTCCATGGTGACTAACTTTGAACAAAAATGAATGAAAAAATAAAAAACAGAAAATAAATGACAATTGAAAATTTTTCCTACAAATAAAGGGAAGGGCATACCATGTAAAGTAAATATGCTCCTGCCAGAGGAAGAGTGTGCTTCAAAGTCCTCAGTGGCACAAACTTTTTAGAGTTATTTGCCGTAATTACTGATTCGCCTGCTATGAGAGAAATCATCCTCCAGCGCCTCAATACATAAAGAAAACAACATGAACATACCATCTGCAGTGGTAAGAAGCATAGAACTATGTTTAAAAGTGTGAAAAGGGTCTAATGGAGATCCAGGATGCTTTGATCGGTATCAAGTTGCAGGGCCAAAGTGGTCAGCCAAGGCATCGACACCACACACTTCCCTACGCATTTTATATTTAATATATCATTTCTATATCAAATGTGTGAAATGTAACTTTTGCATTATTTCTTTAACTAACTTGGATAATCCTTAATTTGAGAACTTCAACTACTATAGGGATTTTGTTTGATTGCAAGAAACCTAAGTTTCAGTTGAGAAAGATGATCAAAAGCATGGATAGAGCAAAAAGGAGGAAGATATGGCACAATAGCAGACTGGGAAAAATAGTGATAATAAATAAAGTGAAAATGAAAGCTTACTTTAGCACAGTCAATTTATAGATTAAACCTCCATTATAATCTTCTAAATGGGAAGGGAGGACAAATTTTTGTTTTCGAAAAAATATTCTTTAGTTTGATAGAGTTTTAAGATTAAAGAAATAAAATGATACATTAGTATAAACTTAGAGTTTAATTCCTATGTACTGTCAATCGATTAGAAATCATCATATGACCTCATGAATAGATGATAGTGAAAGAATCCTTTACACTCAGTGCACTATTTACTCATAAATTTGAGAGTTTAATTTTCATGCAGTGGCAAAAACTTTTACACTGTCAAATAATCAAGAATAATCATAAATTTGACTTTTAAAGTAGTTATTAAAAAAGTAAACAAATTAATCTTTCATGGCAACTTATGATTGGATTATAGCGTTCAAAATTTGCGACTGGAATTCAATGAACAATTTATCTTTGTATTAGTGGGGTAAAACACCTTTGCATTATTTGTACATTCAAATTGAATTCTAAATTTGTCCCCTCTTCCCTTTTCCCCTAAAAATCCACTCCCAAACATACCCTAAAGTCACAACAGTCACCATTTTGGTCCTCCAAAGAACTTTGACATAAATTTTATCCCTTAATCGTGGAAAGTGGCATCAAGGTGAAAGTTTAATATAATTTTTATGTCCCATAGATTGATCCTCGATCACTAAGAAATTAAGGACTGTAACAGGAGAAAAATCAGCCAAGCATTCTGGTAGTGAGAAGATGAGGAGAAAGATATTCATTTATCAATCGTATTCTAGCTTTTAAGAACAGTTGAGAACAAAGTTACTTTGGTTACACTTTCGAGCAAGTGATGACAGAAATTCTTAATATAGCAAAGCAGTTGCATGCCTAGGTTTGTCTCGTTGGAATCATGTGAATAACACGAAACGAAACAACCTACTTGAATACCAGATAAATTTAGACAGACCACTCATAATATAAAGGGTAAATCACAATGTTTGTCCCTGAAGAAAAGTGTCAAGCGCTGTCTCACAGGTTCCTAAAACCAAGAAAAATCCAAATAAATCCTTGAAATTATTAGTTGTTCATCTAAATTCTTAAATTCAACTAGTTTACTATCATTTTGGTCTTCAAACATACGTTAATGTTATCACTTCAAATCACACGTTGCATGTAACAGTGATTAACCGATTGATTGCAGTTCCAAGGACTTTCTTTCAATTTTCTCAGTACCCAACACTCTCAATACCAAACAGGTGATTTACCCTTACATCATATATATCATGACCCTGATCATAGTCCAATTCCAATAATTTGATTTTTAATTTAACATTTGGCAAACAAAGGAGTCCTAGACACTTTCCTCCCCCAACATTCTAGTCCAGTTCATAATTTCTTACTGTTCAGAGTGGAGAACTATAATTATAATCCAAATAATAATAATAATAATAATAATAATAATAATAATGATGATAATGAAAATGTAGAACAACCTGAAGAAGCGTAACGACACTCGCAGAAGGGAAGTCATAAGAGGAAAGAACAGCTTTGTTGAACAGTACCAAGAGAACTACAAGACAACAAAAACTGAGATTAGCAAAGTAATTAATCAAAACCTAAACGCACGCAGAGAATGAAATGTGGTCTTAATTTTAGCGATTAGTCTATAATAAAAATTGGAGAATTAAAAGAATATAAAATGCAACAAAAACTGAATAATATAAAGCTGAACCTGCACATAACATGTAAGAGATGGCAGCGTAAATCCTTCGTCCTCGGAACGTCTCATTATCGCTCTTCAAAAGCCACTCTCTGTCTTCTTCGTTGGGAGGATCCGATACCGGAAGCATCAGATTCTCCGCCGAATAGGACGGCTTCAGAGACATTCCGCAGTTCTCAAACCTCAATATCTGAGTTTCGCGATTAGGAACTCGCGACTCGGGACTTGACTCAGTTCCTCCACTTCTTATCTGTCGCTGCCGAAACCCGCCGGCGTCTCTCTCTTCTCCGATTCAGATCCTGCAAGTTATTGATTGGTGAAAGAGAGATGAGAAATTATTTCTTACCATAATATTTTATAAACTTATTACATTAAGGAAAATAATAACAAAAGACCAGGGAATTGTGAGATGAAGAAAAAGTACAGGAAAAAAATATATTAAGGGGATCTTCACTCTCTTTCAAATAGTTTTATCTTTAATTTAAATTACTATACTACTTTATTTAATTTCTAAGTGTGATTATATTTTTAAAACAAGCCATATCTTAATATATATATAATTAACATCCAACTTTAGGAAGAGGTGTTTATTTTTACACTAATATTGCATCATAAGTATTAATTGAAAAAGAGTATGAGTTTTTAAAAAAAATATCAGTTAACACGTATAATATATTTTGTATGATAAATTATAGGTGTACTGATTATTTAATATTTATACTTAATTTCTTTAGACTAAAAAAACTATAATTAGGCCTTTAATTTTGAAAAAGAAAAAAAAAAAAAAACTCTTTAGAGTTCTTTTAAAGCCATTTCAAGTCGCTATATATAATCCAATTAAATTTTTTTTCAAATAATTAAAGAGTAATTGATTGATTTAACCTCGTAAATAATAAATATGATAGATATGCGGGTGAAGAAAAGTATATCTGTTCAAATAGCCTACTTAAGATGGATAGAAGATAAGATGAAGATATTTTTCAAGGGAAAAAATAAATAAACTTAGAGTCTCATATACTAAACCTGCTAAGTTTGTGGAAGCAGACAAGATTAAAAAAGATAAACATAATTAATTACGTGAAATTATACCTTTTGAGTGTGTGGATCAGTGTAAGAGTTTGAACCAAAATACTTAATGTCTGGATGGAGAACATAACTTAAGAGGTGTGTGATAATAGTCAATAGTAATCATGACTGATCTAATGTTTTGGTCAACATGTGTAAAACTTAACCTTTAAAAATTATCAACAGATATTGATTATACTAATGGTAAATACCCATTGATATCAGTTAATTATAGCGGCTATATTTTATAATTTATGTTTACTAGAGTAACTATAATAAAAAAGAATTAATTTTATATGAAGTAACGAATAGGGAATAATTATATTTATATATTTATACTTTTCATTCATTTCTCTCACGTCCTTCCCTATTTCTTCATTTATACTTTCTATTCATTCTTCTCACCTCATCCTCTGTTTAATTTCTATTTATGTCATATAATGTGTGTTCACATTTTGATTACATTAAATATATATATAATTTTTATTGTTTTTATAAGTAATTAGTTAAAAAATAATAAAATTTAATATATAAATTTATAACAATAAATATTAAAAAATAACGTAATCATTATTTTTAAAATAAAAATCATTTAATTATGTTAAAATGAAAAGTTATTCAGTTATTTATTTTATCAAATAAATAATAATATTTTTTATCTGATTAATATATCAAATATTTTAGAAAATAATTTGAATATAAAGTAAAATACACTGCAATGTAATACTTTGTATTGATTTTAACATCTATATTTCACTTATTAAAGGATAAATTATTATGTATATACCTATTATTTTAAAAAGAATAAATAGTGTTGTTTTTATTTTTTATTTAATTACTAACAGGATAAATTATTATATATATAATTTATTTATTAATAGATTATCCTCTTTATTTATTTATTAAATATATACTGGTTATATATATATATATATATATATATATATAATTTTCTTTCGATCGAAAATGGATTTATACCTAACATTTTCCATAAATCAATTTCTTGGTGTATGATGTAACGTATGTTTGGTTTGGTGTATAATTTACGTGTATGAGAAGCGACAGATAAAAAGTAGTTTTTACTTTACAGTAGAAAATTGACCTAAGACTGAAAGTTGTACCGAACAGACCATAAGTCAATTAATTTAAACCGTAACCACCTTTTATTTATTTTTTTCAAACAGAATTGGTGGCTTGTTGTAGCTGAGAAATTATAATATATATATATATATATATTGAAAAATATTTATGTACTTTTTTCTCTAATTTATAGATTTTACAAAAGGCTGAAGGTCTTGCCTTTTTATAAAATACAATTATTTATATAATTTTCTTCGACATTCTACTGTTTTTTCCCCCTAGAAAGTACTTTTTCTCGTGAATGTAAGAAACAGCCTTTAAAAATTAAAAGGTCTCTTATTACCTTTTATTTGGAAGGACTTCCCTGTCTCCTCTCAATTTTCACCGCAGCAACATTAACTAAAGAGCTCTAAAAGAATGCATATTTTTGTAGCAGTTTAATTGGACAACACGTAAAAGAAATACTGGAAATGTCTTGACTTTGTTTCCTCTGGAAAGAAAGTTGTTCTGAATTGTTATGAGAAATTAGAGCAGGTAATGATGATTTACACATATATATAATAATTATGTATGCAATAAAGAGTTTGATTTAACATTACCATTGTCAATGTTGCTGACAAAAATCAATAAGGATTTCAATTTGTGTTTTGGCTTATTGTGCTTTCACACTATCAATTAGATTAAATTTGTTACACATCCACTTGCCTAGTTGAATACTTGAAGGCGTACACAGATTATGAAACTGATAAAATGAAGTATTTGATGGGTTCGAGAGGTTTATGAAACTAGAATTTAATGGCGGATAATGCAAAATGTTTTCATTAGAAATTGAATATTTTTGAGTCGAGCTAACATAACGATATCTGATCGTCATTATATAAAATCAAGGTGTTAGATATATTGAGAATTAAGGATTGAACAAAATATCAATAGGGATTCACCTAAAAAATTGTTTGGACGTTAAGTGAAAGAGCGAATAAGAAAAAATAATTGGTAAAAATAGTTGAAATATGCAATTTCTTTTCACCATTCCATATTTTGGAATAACTTTTCTTTTATATTAGAATATTGTTTAAGATTACAGTCATAATTTAATTTGCTAAAGATAATGGAAGAGATTAATAACAATATAATTATAGTTATTCAAATGATTTTAATGATACAGTTTGTGAAAATTGCATTATTAGTCTTAACCAGTTATGAGATTATCGTACTTAAACGAACAAGAAGTGCTTCTAATGTATAAGACCAAAGTTTTGTTATCCTTTAACAGAAGACAAAGTTAGCCATAGCAAAGCATGGTTTGGGAACTCTAAAAACGCAGTGATAATGCGTCGATGCATATCGCTTCCTTGAAGTGGGTCATCGAATAAACTTGAGAACAGAACATTTCCGCCATCAAGATTCGAGAGGAACATCGTATCCCTCAGTTCACATTTTACTCATCTTTCCAACTTTATTTCACCTATAGCTTTTAATCTTATCTAGATAATAAAAAAATCATTTTAAATTATCAATAATTTTTATTATAGGTTTCAAAAGATGTTTTTTACAAAGCCTGATTACATGGTAAAATAGAATTAACTTTATATATTTAGTAATTAATTATGTTATCCTGAAAGGAACATGAAGCACAGACAAAGGTGGGACTTGTGAAGAGTGATGGTGAAGCAGGTGTTGGATGTGGTGAGTTGTAGGGTGTGGGAGCAGTAATGAATGCCAGGTAAAGGGCAAGCAACGAGTTAGACCTATCATATTTTTGGGGTCCTACTAGTAGAACCAGAACCAGATAGAACCGGTTCCAGTGGTCGTGCAGGGTTCAGTGAATACCATAATCTCCCATTTCCCTTGCACCATCACGTGGCCTTCACTTCCCAATCTCTGGACCAGTTCTCCATTTTCCTTTATTCCTAACCCTACACTTCCATTTTCAACCATATACCTAACCATGCTATTGTTTCACTACCACTACTCTCACACATACATAGTGTGGCATCTTTAAGAGTAACATGTTACCAGGTAGCTAGGGGATTAATTAATCAACCAATTAATTGAAAATGCTATGATTATGATCAAATAATCAACCAAGGTGAAGCGTATGTGCATCCGTGTGAGTTCCAAAATCATGATATGTTTGACGGACATCAACCGACACATGGACATGTTAGCAAACAATATCAACAGGTGCATGAACTTCTAGTTTCTTTGTTCTTTTTAAACGTTTTTTTTTTGGAAGCTAGCTCTTTTGTAATCAATAACTGGCTCACACAAATCGTATTTTCTTTGGTACATGGTCAAGCCGGGTATTGATTATTAGCAGCTCAAGAGTTTGATGTAAGTTCAACATGATTAATCAGAATCAGATGTAGGCGACACAAAATTTGACACACGATGTTTGGCTATAAAGAGATTCCATTACAAAAGGAAAAAGAAAAAGAGTAGATCACCAATAGTATCATAAACAAATACAAGTTGTTCCGTTTTGATAGATAACATAACATTATATCACATTATATTATATTATATTTTTTTTTTCTGCTTATCTGTCTGTGTCTCATTTATCTTGAAATGGATATCAACACATTGTTTCCAAGATTAGATTCTTCCCCCGTTTGTGAACCTAATCTGTAGTCTTTTCAGAATGATCGTCTTCACCCAACTATGGTGTTAATGAATGCGACAGTTTCCTAAAACATTAGTACATGATTATTGTTATTATACTAAGTATATAATAAATAAAGCAAAGCAATGAAAAATTTGTAGAGAGAGAATATATGTGTAGGTGGGGACACATGTAGGAAAATTTAGAGAACTAAAAGAAAGCGGGTAAAGTGGTTGTGGCACGTTGGTGCTCTCATTCCTCAACTAGCTTATAATGCTGCTTCACTTTTAGCCGACCCAGCTTCCTTGTTGTCTTCAGCTATCCTTATTCCATAAGACAATAGTCCTTTTCATTCTTATGCCTCACTCACACATGCACTTAACAACACACACACATATATATATATATATATACTTATTACAAGTCTAATAATCTCAATAACTTTTGAGAAGGCTAGTGATATAAATGTTCTACTTTGCCTATTGCATATCCTAGTTAGCTTCTTGATTATACTACATTCATATGGAACTTGAGTTAGGTCTTGGTCTCCCCACTCATCATAACTCTGTTGAGGAATTCAAGCTTGGCAAGTCCAAACAAGTAGTGAGTTCAGAGTTATTGAGACCCAGTTGCGGTTCCGAAAGTGGAAAGCATGTCAAACACAAGCGCAACTTTGAAGAGTCCTTTGAACGTTTTTTGAAACCTTTGCCTTTACTAGTATGGAGTGGGCAGCCAAATGAAGAAGATGACCGTAGTCAAAAGGTGCCAAGAACCATTCACACACCAAACAAGTAAGTTGTGTTTCCTTCTATTTCCAGGTTTGCTTACCCTTCTAAAAGTAGCTTGTAAATATGTGTTGTTCTTCAATCAAAATTGGACTTAGTTGACCCTTATTATAAAGATAAAACTTCAATTGATCATAGAATAGCAATAAAATACTTATACTATTGCACTATGTTTAGTTCTCATGTTTTTTTTCAGTATAGAAGAACTAATCGATTTTATGAACTATATCTTACTTTTACTGTTATTATGTACATACAGGAACCGTAATGAAGAAAACCAGTTGGTGGGGTGGCCACCAGTTAAGTCATGGAGGAGGAAAGAACTTCATCAGCATCATCCTGCAAGAGGCCAAATCAGGAACGATAGGATTCAAGCTAATGAGAATCGAAGTAGAGGACCAAACTCTTTATATGTCAAAGTTAACATGGAAGGGTTAACCATAGGAAGAAAAATCAATTTGAGGCTTTTCAACTCGTGTAAAACACTTACAAACACCTTGCTCAACATGTTTGCTAAATGTAAGTGAATAGTTCTACATTTTTTTCTTGTTGTTTTGAGGTGTATATAGTGGATTTGGTTTTTGATTCTGTATATACATGTTTGTGCAGACCAAAAATTGGAGGAAGCTGGAGAAAGTTACACACTCACCTTTCTAAACGATCAAGGGGATTGGCTGCAAGTAGGACATGTTCCATGGCAGTAAGTGCATATTTTATATATAGATTGATTGCATAATTTCATTGATTACTTTATGCTATAGAAACTAAGAACAATTGATTATTTGGATAAAAAAGTGAGAGTTTAGGAATATTATGATGAAATGTTAAGGAATCTAAAGAGTGACATTTTCTTGATTTGCAGATCATTTATTGGTACAGTGCGGCGTTTGGTGCTAGTGAAGAATGGAAGTGAAAGTATTTGATAGAGTTTATAATGTTGTTTATGGTGCTCCCTTTGGGGAAAAGTATTTGCTTTGAAAAGGTTGTAGAGAGCAAAATCTCAATATGAGAAGTGGGATTACAAATAACTGCTTCAACTTTAATTCTTTAATAATAATTTTGTATTGTTTGGATCACAATCTAACTAGACCAGCTTAGTTACAATCCAAAGGCATTGAAAGTAACAGTAGTGAGCAATGTGTTGCAGTTTCTGAACAATAACTACTGCAAACTTTTCTTTGTGATAAATTGTCTTCTACTAAATAAATTGGTTATTTGTCCAGTAATCTTATAGTAAAAATTCTTATACTTTTATATGTTATGCTTTCAATTTAATAATAAATTAAGTATTTTACTCCATTTTATTTAAATGCTATACATCTATATTTTCTGGTCACAAATAAACCAGAAAAAGTTGCTTATTCTTCTACTTCTTCTCTAGTTACAAAAAGATGACAATTTCGCACAAAATCTTGAAATGTTTTACAATTTTTTTTTTTTTAAAAAGTCACAGTAATAAAGTTAAAATAATTGAAAAACTAATGAGAAACCAATTAGGACTATGTAATTTGCAGAAGTTTAATTATAATGAAGTTCTAATTGTAAAGGTGAATTTAACCAATGAAACTGCTGAAATGAGATGAACCCCAGATTATATATAAAATAATTGATAATAATACCTTTTTTTTTACTAAGAATGCAAAAGAGTTTGATAAATAATGTTAATGTTTTTACTTCCATTATAATATAAAAAATATTTTATATAATTAATTTAAATATAAATATTTCTTAAATATATGCATAAATAAAAAATTAAATATAACTAAATTTATTGAAATAAATACAAATCTTAATTAAACGTACACATTTTCTGAAGTTATAAGATTTTATATTATGGTAATTAAGAATGATGGGTACATAATTAACATAATTTTAGTTCCAACATATTTTAAAGATCTTAAATATTTATTTTCAAAAACTAAGATAATTTATTCTCTATAATTATAATAAAATAATTTTAATTTTTAAATTATCATTATATTCTATATTATTATCTTTTTTTATTCATTATAAAAAATTGATGATTTTCCTACTGATAATTATTTGTATGAATTTGTGTTATAGTAGATAAAATATAAGTTACTTACAAATTTTTATATATAGATTTTAATCTGCCCATAATTTTGTATTACCCGTTCATATCTATGTAAGCATTAAATGAATTTTCATTCTGCATCCATTGAAATAACTAGAAGAAAACTTTGGTACCATGGGATGGGAGCTGGAAGGGAGGGAAACACAAACTCGAAGAAAGGTAGGAAGCCATTTGTATTTCCTTTGCATCTGTATTTTAATTTTATTTGTATTTTATTTTTATTTCACTGGCATTTTTATTTTATTTTTACATAAATTTACATTTGTATTTATATTTCATTTGTATTTTAATTTTATTTGTATTTTAATTTTATTTGTATTTTAATTTCATTTTCAGTTTAATTTCATTTGAATTTACATTTGAATTTCATATGCATTTACATTTCATTTCCACTTTAGTTTTATTTGAATTTATATCTCATTTACATTTTAATTTAATTTACATTTCATTTGCATTTGCATTTCATTCCTATTTTAATTTCACTTGAATTTACATTTCATTTGTATTTTAATTTCATTACATTTCAATTTTAATTTCATTTACATTTCTTGTATTTGCTTAATTTCATTTACATTTCAATTTTAATATCATTTGAATTTAAATTTCATTTGTATTTTAATTTCATTTGCATTTGCATTTAAATTTCATTTCCATTTGCATTTACATTTCATTTCAATTTTAATTTTATTTGAATTTACATTTCATTTTCATTTGTATTTGCATTTACATTTACATTTCATTTCAATTTCATTTGCATTTTCATTGACATTTGATTTCAATTTTAATTTCATTTGCATTTATATTCCATTTCAATTTTAACTTCATTTGTATTTGCATTTACATTTCATTGTAATTACAATTTCATTTGCATTTACATTTACATTTCATTCTTATTTTAATTTCATTTGCATTTACATTTACATTCCATTTAAATTTTAATTTCGTTTGCATTTGTATTTACAGTTACATATCAATTTCAAATTCATTTGTATTTACATTTCATTTGAATTTACATTTCATTTCTATTTTAATTTCATTTGCATTTACATTTCACTTGAGTCCACTTATAAACTGTGAATTAATCTTGTTTCTAGACGATGTGGAATGATTCAATTTGCATTGGCATTACATTTTAACTTTAATTTCATTGGAACTTAAATTTTATTTGTATTTATATTTTACATTTCATTTCTATTTTAATTTCACATTTGCATTACATTTCAATTTTAATTTCATCTACCTTTGCATTTACATTTCATTTGGATTTTAATTTAATTCGCATTTGCATTTACATTTCAATTGCATTTTAATTTCATTTGAATTTGCATTTCATTCCTATTTTAATTTCATTTACATTTCACTCACATTTCATTTCTATTTTAATTTTATTTACATTTGCATTTGCATTTACATTTCATTTGAATTTTAATGTCATTTGAACTTACATTTCATTTGCATTTGCATTTACATTTACATTTATTTTGCATTTTAATTAAATTTTATTTCTATTTTAATTTTATTTGAATTTCATTTTGATTTTAAATTCATTTGAATTTGCATTTCTTTTACATTTGCATTTAAATTTCAGTTCAATTTTAATTTCATTTGCATTTATATTTCTTTTGTGTTTGCATTTTAATTTATTTTGTATGTGCATTTTCATTTCATTTGTATTTTATTTTCATTTAAATTTACATTTCATTTATATTTTAATTTTATTTGTATTTATATTTACATTTTCATTTTCATTTCACTTGCGTGTTTGTATTTTAATTTCATTTCATTTCATTTTTATTTCACTTGCATTTGTATATCTAATTTTTTTGTATTTTAAGTTTTCATTCTAATTTTATTTTTATTTACATTTTCAAGTTAATTTCTATTGTATTTCATTAATATATGCATTTACATTCTTTTTTATCTATTTATAAAATATGAAATGATCTTATTTTTTATTGATGTGAAATCTTTATTTATGTTAGTTCCTTTTCTTATATGTTTCTTCTCTCTCTCATTATTATTTTTTTTGCAATAATTAAGAGAGTATGTCGGTAGATAATAAAAAATTACATACAAACTTAATCTACCATAAAATTCATATCAATTAATATATTTGTTCTATTTTATTATTATTTTCTGATTTATAATACTTCGATAAGTATATTTGTAGATAATTACCTCCGGATTTAACCATTAGAAAAAATCATATTCATATGTAATACATTTATTCTACCTTATATTAGTAAATAATCAAAATTACCTATGGATTTATTTTACTTTACGGAAAATATGTAATACATCTATTTTTTATATTATTATTATGATTGTTTCTATTACAATGATTATTTTTATTATACAAATAAAATTAATTCATTGGGATCTCATTTGTAATTGGATTTGATTTTTATTTTACTAATAATTGCATTTTTATTTTAATTTCATTTGTATTTACATTTACATTTTATTTATATTTTAATTTAATTTGCATTTGCATTTTTATTGAGGACTTCAAATATCTGAAGTGTTAGAAGTAGTTTGTCCTCTGAACTTGTTCTTGACCAAAGAAAATATTTCTTAGGTTTACTTTCTGATATTATTGGTCTGCAAACATGTTACCTCTCCCATGGAACCATCTTGCTATTTGTTTGATAAAATATGTAAATGCCAGTAACACAAACATAACAAGAAGTGATAGTAGGTCTGGCTTTTGTTACTTCATAAGAAGCTACATCGAAGAATAACATAGAAGCTAGACAAAGTTATAGAAAAGAACACCACAATAGAATGTGGGACACGGGAGTTCAACAACGTTTTGACACTAAAATAGAAAAAAAAAATTAATGGTTACTCGTTAAAAAAATATTATACGATAAAAAAATATTTTTTTCATAGATGATATAATACTTAACAAAAAAATACGTCAATTCTTCTAATAACCAACATAAAAAGATTATATAAATTTACAAATTTGTCATCTTCCTTTTTTAATAAAAATTAATTGGTATAAAATACATGACATTGGGTAAAAAATATGTCTTGTCAAATACAACTTTCCTAAGAGCTCATGGTATTGGGTAAAAAGACCTTTTACTATATTCAATTTATTTTTCGAACCTTATCTTTCTGCAAAACAAAAAAAAAAAAAGTATGAAATTTTAATTTTATGTAGTTGCGGAGTGGTTATGGTTGATTACAGTGTTTTCTTCAATCAATAAATTTTAAATATTGTAAAAACAGATTTTAAATATTGTAAAATAAAATTTGCAAAATCGATCACGGTGGGACTCGAACCCACAATCTCCCGCTCCGGAGGCGAGCGCCTTATCCATTAGGCCACGCGACCATTTTATGCTACATTTAGATACAAACTATTTGTTATGTTAACTTAAACATCTACATGTCCAAATTTGAGTGGTTGTTCTTCATTGCCCAGTGACCTAACTTAACCACTATTAAATTAAGACTTTATATTTTGTTTAATGAAAGTGGTCAACATTTTTTATGCATAAAAGGGTTAAGATTTAATATTAGAAGTTATTTTGAAAACTCATGGGTAAAGTGTTGAAGTAAATAGATATAATACTTGCTTAAAGACTTATTAAAAAATAAAACATTTTTTTAAAGAGTTTACAATAATAATAAAACTTTTAGCACACGGTTTTAATAAATTAATTAAAACCTGTAAAAAAAATGGTGATGATCAAATTCAATAAAAAAAACCAGAAAAAAAGTGCTTGAATCTTGTGAGGTTGGAAGGTTTGGTTGATTGTTTCCACTTTCTATCCTTTGGTCACATGGATCTACAAGTGGTAGGAAGTCGTTGTTAAAAAAAAAAAAAAAAAAAAACAAATTCAAAGTCTGTTTTAATAACCATTGTTGAATCAATTTTAACTCCAACGACCAGAGAAATAGTTTAAGAGTCAAAATAGAATTGAATAGAAAAGCATGCGTTGGATTTGGTATTCAACAGCTAATTACTCGTTCAGAATCTGCTGTGATGTAGATGCACCTAATAAAATACACTTTTTCCCTCGTTTTTGAGCTGGCAAGTGAACACTGCTACCTGTATCCTTTAAAATATTAATAGTTTTAAGATTTTCTACAAAACTGTTGAAACATTATTGGTTTTAATGAATATGTTGTATTTAACAATTATTATTTGCCTCGTTTCATTTTATAATAATACAAGAATGGATAACGTTAGGATGATGTACTTACATACAGAGGGAGTCAATCATATCGCTACTTTGATATTTTGTATAATATTTATCTTAGGATTACTATTTATATTAATTACGGAATGTTCTACAAAATAATACATTTATATGTTGTTTTTCATGGCACTTAATGTGAAATAATTCATGAAATTATATTTTCTCATTTTTGATAAAATATTTCTTTATATAACTCTAGTGATGGAGATGTTAAGATGATTGCATGTTTTCGCTTTTAGAAAAAATGTCATAATATTTTTTGAAGTTTATTATTGAGATTTTAATGTCTACAAATGGTTGCATCATTAATCAAATACCAATTGATTAGAGAATTGAAGGTTATATCTATCATCTAATTAAATTTTGATTTGAGAGTTAATTAAATGGTGTATATTGACTTAACTTCTAATAGATAAACTTATGAGCAGGGAACAAGTTTAATTTCAGGGTAAGTAATTAGTTACATCTTTGACTATCACCTCATTTTTACACATTAATGGAATACCTAACTCCAAATTTGATTAAAGTGGTTTTTTCTTATCACAGTTTTAAGTTAAAGTCAAAATGATATTAAATTTGGGGTTAATAATTACACATCTATCTAAATTTACTATAACAATATGTAATAGGAAGTTTCATATTTGATATATATATATATTTATTTCAAATTACACTAAAGTATAATTGTTTCTTCCACTTGTAACCCACATAATTTGTAATTTTCTTGAAATAGTTCCATTCGTTATTATCTTTCAATATCTTAAAGATCAAATAAATAAATAAGATAAATTAAAATATATTTTAAATAAATTATTTTTATTATTTTATAATTATAATATTTTATTATATTAATTTAAAAAATGTGAGTATATAGACGTTTTTTCACCTGTGTTTTCATTAGTATGCAACAAAGTGCTTTGTTTTTCTGAACCACTTGAATTGATTAAGATAAAATCAAAATATTTTAAAACGTAAAAAGTAAATTTTAAAATGAGACAATTAAAATTTAAGTTAAGCTTTCCTAGTACATCAAATGGTTGAAGGTACACCATTTTATAATAACCATTGAATTTATTATCATAATATTTAATGATTAAAATGAGTTCCGTGTTAATGGACAAAGTTAATAGATTTATAAGGAGTAAACCAGATTTTTAAATACAATCGAAAACTAAACGACTAATGCAAAATTCAAGTTAAAGAATGTTGTTTGTCAATCTGAAAAGGCAAATGTAAATATATTATTTTACATCAAAAGATAAAGAGATAAAATAAAAAAATAATAATAAAGTTAAACATAAGAATAACATTATAAAGATAAAATATCATTTTATTTTTCATTTTAATGTTTACTTTGCAATTCTCTTTATAAACCTACTTAGTTGAAAATAAGGTGAAAGAAAAAAAATGAATTTTTTTACATTTTTTAGCCTAGTCAGTTATATCTTATGATTGGAGTTGTATTCTCTCTACAAAGAGCATGTGCCCCACGAAATGTGTAAAAAAAAAAGAAATAATAAAATAACGTAAGTATGTGTAGCTCAAAACTTTTACGAGACCCAAAATAGGTGTGAAGTATTTAATCCTTGTCGAACTTAGGGTAATTTTAAATTTAGATGTCAATTTATCCATCTGTGTTTCGTGTATACAAAAGATATAACTTTATACAAAAATAGCCGCGAAGTATTTAAATCATTGTCGAACTTAGGGTAATTTTAAATTTTGACATTAATTTAACCACCTGTGTTTCGTGTACACAAAGCTATTTCATCAAGTTAATGGAAACAAGGGGTAGAAAATTAATTGTATAGAAGGATATGTCATTAATTTTAAATTTTGATATTACTTTACCTAGTTGTGTTTCTTGCATAGACATTATAGAAATTAGTTGTGATAGCAGGAGACAATTATAATTGGCAAAATTGGAGGCGTCATTAGCCCCTAATTTAAGAGATGATTATTGTTTGTGAGTTGAATATTTGATAACGAGAAGAGTACAAATGTAAGCTGTTAAAGAACAATTTGCATAGAATTAAGCACTATGCATAGTGATATGATAATTATTTTTATTATTTAAGTAAAAAGAATGAGGTGGAAAATAAGGAGAAAAAGGCGAACAGAGGAGACAAACGCCCACATTGGTTGCTTGGCATGAATACAAGGCATTTCAGATTTCAACATCCCACCGACGACTACTTCTGCTTCAGGAACTGGGACCCATCTCATCACCGTAACAGGGGCTCCACGTGTCCACATCGCAACAGCAGGATCAGAAACAAAATGGGTATGAGAAGGAGAAAAGGCGTCCACGTCAGCGTAAGCCGTACGCATGGTATTGAAGTAAAGTAAAGGCGCGTCACAGCGAATCCCACCCTCCCTGCAGACACCGAGAGTTTGGGTAGGCGGTAGCTATTGGTATTAGAGTTTAGAAGAACAGATTTTTGTATTTCTCCTCTCTCTCTCTCTCTCTCTCTCTTTCATCTCTCAGATCTGAGAGTCTCGCAGATCACAGGGTTCCACGGAGTTCACGCATTTTGACCCTTTTATTCTCCGCTGGGTATTGCCCCAAACATCAGGCGCCGATAATCTAGCTCCAAATCCCTCCAATCGGACCCTGCCCTACCCGATTCCACGCGGATCTAGGAGCGCAGGTAAGTCCTCAGGATTTATCAATTCAATCTGAACCGTTTTCTGGTTTTCAAAATTTGTGGATTAATTGAGCGAGGGTTTAGTGTGTGAGTGAGCAAGGTTGGGGTTTGCGATGGCTCCTACGACGATTCGGAAGGCGATTGGGGTGGTCAAGGACCAGACCAGCATAGGGATTGCCAAGGTCGCCAGCAACATGGCGCCGGAGATGGAGGTCGCGATTGTCAAGGCCACCAGCCACGACGACGACCCCGCCAGCGAGAAGTATGTCAGGGAGATCTTGAACCTCATGTCGCACTCGCGCGGCTACGTCCACGCCTGCGTCTCCGGGGTCTCCAAGCGTTTGGGGAAGACGCGCGACTGGATTGTGGCGCTCAAGGCGCTCATGCTCGTACACCGCCTCATGAACGAGGGTCCCCCTCTGTTCCAGGAGGAGATCCTTTACGCCACCCGCAGAGGAACGCGGCTCCTCAATATGTCTGATTTCAGAGACGAGGCTCACTCCAGCTCCTGGGATCACTCCGCTTTTGTCAGGACCTATGCTATGTATCTCGATCAGAGGCTTGAGCTGATGCTGTTTGATAGAAAAGGCACCGCCGCCGGTGCCGGTGCCGGTGCTGGTAGTGTTGGTGGCGGTGGTGCTGATGATAGGTTTGGCGGAAGGGACAATTTCCGGTCGCCGCCGTATGAGTACGGTGGTGGGGAGTATAGAGGGGAAGGTAGTTATGGGTATGGGAATGGGATGAGGAGGACGAGGTCTTTTGGGGACATGAGTGAATCGGTGGGCAGGGGGGAGGAGAGGAGTGTTGTGAGTGTTACTCCCTTGAGGGATATGACTCCGGAGAGGGTTTTCGGTAAGATGGGTCATTTGCAGAGGTTGTTGGATCGATTTTTGGCTTGTAGGCCTACTGGGTTGGCGAAGAATAGTAGGATGGTCTTGATTGCTTTGTATCCGGTGGTTAAGGAGAGTTTTCAGTTGTATGCTGATATATGTGAGGTTTTGGCTGTGTTGCTTGACAAGTTCTTTGATATGGTGTATGCCGATTGCGTGAAGGCTTTTGATGCTTATGCCAGTGCGGCTAAGCAGATTGATGAGCTTGTTGCTTTTTACAATTGGTGTAAGAATACTGGTGTGGCGAGGTCCTCGGAGTACCCTGAGGTTCAGAGGATTACCAGCAAGTTGCTCGAGACGTTGGAGGAGTTTGTGAGGGATAGAGCCAAGAGGCCGAAGAGTCCCGAGAGAAAAGAGGAGGCTCCACCTGTAGAGAAGGTAGAGGAGGAGCCGGCACCAGATATGAACGAAATCAAGGCATTGCCTCCACCAGAGAATTATACCCCTCCTCCTCCACCTGAGCCGGAGCCTAAGCCCCAGCCGCAGGTTACAGAGGATTTGGTGAATCTGAGAGATGATGCGGTCACTGCAGATGACCAGGGGAATAAGTTTGCTTTGGCACTGTTTGCTGGTGCGCCTGCCAATAATGCAAATGGATCATGGGAAGCATTCCCTTCAAATGGACAACCAGAGGTGACTTCAGCCTGGCAAAACCCGGCTGCAGAGCCAGGGAAAGCTGATTGGGAATTGGCATTGGTAGAGACTGCTAGCAATTTGTCGAAGCAGAAGGCAGCTTTAGGTGGTGGTTTAGATCCTCTATTGTTGACTGGCATGTATGATCAAGGAATGGTCAGGCAGCATGTGAGCACTACCCAATTGAGTGGAGGGAGTGCAAGCAGTGTGGCATTGCCAGGACCGGGAAAGACTACAACCCCTGTTTTGGCTCTCCCTGCCCCAGATGGATCTGTGCAGCCTGTTAATCAGGATCCATTTGCTGCATCATTGAGCATTCCACCCCCATCCTATGTCCAAATGGCTGATATGGAGAAGAAGCAGCATTTGCTTGTGCAGGAGCAGCAGGTGTGGCATCAGTATGCAAGGGATGGGATGCAAGGCCAATCTAGTTTGGCCAAACTGAGTGGCAATGGATACTATGCGGGAGGCCCTGTGCCCATGATGCCTTATGGAATGCCCCCAGTCAATGGAATGGGACCTCCAACCGGGTATTATCACACTCCTTACTGATAACCCTTTCCCTTTTTTGTGTCACATATCTATAGGTTGTTTCGTTTATTTTTTACTGTGACATAGTGTTTTCCTTTGTTTCAAACGATGTCATCTTATTCTTGAGATCTGCACATTAGTACTACTGGGAGGCCAAGGGGACTGTGAGTTGAATGGGACAAATTCGTGTTGGGTTTTGATGCCTGGGAGATGTGTAACTCATTTGTGATGTCTCTCTCTCTGTATTTTGTAATACTAGCATTTTCTTCTCGATTTTGTACTTCTTGCTCCTTAAAAAGACAAACGATTAACTACTGTAAATTTTTATGGAATGCTGGTGCTGATGATCTTGATTGGTTATTCCAAATGATACTTCCATCCTGTAGGAACCTGCCTTTACCGCCTATTCTTAAACTTTATCTTAGCTTAGTGAGGTCCTGGTTTTGATATATTAGGGAATAGATTTTCAATGTCTGGTCATTTTTTGAATTCTTCTTACATTTGGTCACCTAATTCAACTACATCACCATTAATATTTTCCGTGTACCATAATTAGATGTCAAGTAACATCGATATGGTTGTCCCATACTCTTCAGTTCCTATCATTCATACCTCTTCAGTTTGAATTTTGAAACTATGTTTTTTAGATCTTTGGTTGAAAATTGTCTAAATGAAGAGTGAAGACAGACAAGCCGTCTGTCACTGTAAGCTGTAGGTGATACAGTAATTGTTTCTCTTCAAGCTTTGCGGTTGGGTATGGGAAAAGTTTGTGTTTGTTAGCTGGTGGCGTTGTGGCCAGTGGGAGCTTTCCTTTCCTTTCAGTTTGTGTACTTGTGTAGTCATGCACAGAGAGTTACTGTAATATGAGCATTCGTGCACAGAGTTACTGTAATATCATCATTCAATTATCCGTTGATATTTTATCGGACAATAAAATTTTAAATAATGTGAGTTATATGACAACCCATGATTCTATACTAGTCTAAAATAGCTTTATTAACAGTATCAGCTCGGTGACCGTGTTAAATGAAATTGAGCTTGAATGTGACACAGATAACTATAGATAATGGGGAAAAATCATAGTAAGGCATGTCTGACCTTAGGAAAGCTGTTTATGTTTTTCTTTAAATGTTTCAATTATTTGATTAATAAGTTCGTCAATAATTTTTAATCTTATTTTAAGAAGTCTCCCAATTAAATAACAATAATTATTTAATAAATATTCAGTTAAGTTCTTTATCCAAACATGTGCTTTCTGTGTGGAATTTCCAAATCAATTTAGACGGAACTTGCAAAAGAGAATTTTGGCCTAATCATGATTTCAAGATTTTTGCAAACACGAACCAACGTAAAGTGCTATTAATTTTTGGACCAAGTAAAGTACCAAAATGGTGATAACTTTAAGCAGTTTTTTTTTTTTCTTAATATTACTCGTTATATAAACATGAATTGTAGGTGGTAACAAATCTGTTCTGGTGGTTTGATCCATTTAATTCACTTTTCCAGGCGGATTGAATGGAGATATTCAACTATTTTTTTTAAATGGAGTAAAAAAATTAAAAGTAATACACATAGGATTTTGGATTTCTATTTTATTTTGGTATGAAAATAAGTTGTGTTTTAAGACTCAATATGTTAAGTTAGAAAAATAATTAAATAAATGTTTTTCTCTGGTAATTTGTCTTAATTTTTGTTAGTATTGAAAATAAATTAGGGGAATTAAATGAAATGACACGATTAAAAAAAGTAGTTGGATGAGAGAAATCGACAGTCGCTAATGAATTTAAAATGATTCTATCATTTTATATTTTTAATTTATTTTGCCGGTCAACCTATCAATCCGTTCATACATATATAATTTAGAGATTATATTTTGGTTATATTTACACTTATAAATTTGATATAAGATTATATTTAATCAGTGATATTTTTTAAAACTTATTGAAGCTAATAAAATGCATAGACTAAGATAAAATGAGGGGTACTTTGAAATAGTTCATATTTTTTGGGAGATAAAAAATTAGTTTGTGTTAAAAAAGAAAGAAAGAAAAATGTTGAGAAAGAATATTTAATTGAAATAGTGGGAATAAAAAAAAAGTGAGAATTTCAGTTTGAAAACTATATAGCAAAAGAAGTAACATTTGAGAAAATGACGGAAAACTTGTTTCCAGGTTTTAGGATAGAATTTTATCGATTTGTCCGTCTATTTTGTTTTTTGTTTTTCTTGCTCGCATTTCCCAATTAGATTTGTGTGGTTATCTGTAGAAATAGGCCTGAGGAGAGTGAAACCAAGGAAACGTAGATTTTTTCACGACACACTTGGGATTCTCGTGCATCCACCTTTTCCAATGTGTTACATGAATTATTATAATTCTGAAACTCAACGTGACGGTGATATAGCAGTTGCCAAACACTGTAAATTAAATAAGGTGATGGCCAACTAATGAAGAAAAAACAAAGGGACGGGAATTTCTTTTTTTTTTGGTGGATTTCATAACTGGTCATGCACAAACTATGCAAACCCACATAGCTTTTCCCATCACCATTCCACCATTTTCCTTTACACCCGTGCCCACAAAATTTTAATAACCACATCTTCATATATTTTACTTATGATTTTGTTACTAACCTTATCCTTACTCCTTGCTTACTACACTAATTTAGTTCACACTACCTTTCTTTATAAAATGGTGAGGCTACTTTCTGTAACTTTAACAAAGCATTTCATCGTTGATCATTTCTTATACATAAGTGACAGAAACAGGGTCACAACTTTTTCTTCTACGTTAATTTCTTGAGAAGTATTAAATTTATGGCCAAATAAGATATATATGTCCTATATTTTTTTTAGGAAGTATCGCACCTCAAGCTTAGAGACTTACCTCAACGCAAGAATAAAATATTGACATATTATGTAAGGTATACAAGTTATGTGTAGTTCAACAGAGGAATAAAAGTAATGCTATACTTTGTGGACATTACTAAATAAGTATAACTCTCATAATGTTTTGACAAGAATTAGAAATGAAGTAATCCTCGTAAAGAAAGGGAAGCATCCTTTTATAGGATATTCTGTTTGTCAGTGCTTATATTACAGGAGTACGAGGTATGTGTACATGTTGTTTCATCATTCTTCATAGAAATTACTTTTTAACTATGACACTATATGTAATGTAAGTTCTCAATATTTTCTTATCCAAATGAAGTAATTTCACATGTTTTCTTAATTATTACTTTTATTTTACTTTGGTATCTGTTGCATTCATTTCCATTCGCAATGCATTGACCTACTGGTTGGCCAATGTTTTTATTGTTCATCCGTGTTTTGGTTGCTGTGCTAACACTACAACATAGTAATAATCATAAATTAATATTCATAAATGATGGAGTTTTCTTATTTTTTTATATTTACATATTATATTATTTCTTTTAGTAGTTATTATACTGTTACTATCTGTTTTCTCACTAGCCACGTTAACCTGATCCATTGAAAATTAAACATATCGTTGTCAAACTATTTTTTAATAAAAAAAACAAATTGAAAGAGTAGCATTCATATATTCTGATATAAAAATGAAGGGAAAAAGGTGAGAAATAGAAAAAACAAAGATAAACATGTGAAAAATATAATGAACAGGTATAATTTTGTCGAAAAAAATAAAAGATAAATATAAAAAATTGTTTAATTTATTATTAAGTTTAATTTGGTTGGGGACACCGACGGCTGTGAACAGTGAAGACAAAAGCCTGTTTTTTATTTGATATTTGTTTTGGAAGTGGTGAAGTAATGAAGAAAGAACAAAAAGCAAAAATTAAAATACAGTACAACTTCACTTACCCTTCTTACCGACTCACATCACACAAAATTCACATTTTCGAATTTGTCTCTTTTCATGAAACAAACAGAGCACTCTGTTTTTCTCTAATCAGCACCATGCCCCGCTCAGCTCCCAAACCTTACGATTGCCTGAGAAGACCATGGCACACTCAAATACACCAACCCATCAGAGGAACCCTCATTCAAGAAATTTTCAGGTCAACAACCCTTTTCCCCATTTCCTTTTCTTCTTCTTATTTCTCACCTTAATTCATCTTTTTTCACAGGGTTGTGAACGAGATACATAGCTCTTCCACCAAGAAGAAGAAAGAGTATCAAGAGAAGCTCCCCGTTGTTGTTCTCAAGGCAGAGGAAATTATTTACTCCAAAGCAAACTCCGAGGTAACAGAAATCATTTGAAAAAACAGAAATTGTTTGAGGGTTATCTATTTCTTGAGACAGAGAAACATCTTACGAGGATAAAAACTTGTCTGGTGTTGAATTAAGAGTAATAATAATAATAATTGGAATTATTTTTTTGGGCAGGTGGAATACATGGACCTTGCAACACTTTTGGACAGAACCAATGCTGCCATTGATACCATAATTCGATGTGATGAGCACACACAAAGTGGAGAGTATTTGCGACCTTGCATCGAAGGTATTTTTTTATTTTTTATTTTTACTTTAATCAACTCTCATATCAAATAAAAAATGTCCAAGGTTTCAACTTTTGTTCATTACCTTTTATAATTAGGCAGTGTACAAGATTTTTTATAACACTTTTTGGGTTGGAATGAAGTTAGAAGGAATTTTCAAAGAAAGGCAAGGAAAGAAGTAAAAGAAACACTCTTGCCTTGTTTGTTCGGTTTATCTCCAATCCTATGATTACAACAAGATTGCAAATTTAAGATTAAATTTTGGAAATTTTAGGACTAAGCAGATAATTTTTTAATCTTTAACATAATGTAATAAAATAATTTTTTTTAAATTGTCAAAAATGTTATTTTTGGACTTGCCCATATCTATAGTGCTCTAATTGGTGGCAATTGTTGCACACACGTGTTGAATGTACTTTTCCTTCTTCTATTGGTATGATTATGGTTCAGCTGCTCTGAGTTTGGGATGCTCTCTAACAAAAGCCTCAAGGAGTCAACGCAACAACCAACGTTGTTACCTAAATCGCAACACTGAAGAGGTTCGCAATCTCTCAACAAAATGGCAATATGTGTCTGAGCATGTAGCTTCAACCAGTAAAAAGCAGTGCGTGGAACATGTAGCACCACCAAATTTGTTTCCAGTTTATCCTTTGTACTATGGTAACAACAGTGAACTCCACGAGTCTCAGCATGGGTTCAAAGTGTCACATGTATCTGCTTCTCACACTGGTGGACCTACCCCTGTGGTTGGTGCTGATAATGCCCTAGCCCATAGCTTAAATTCTTCAAGTGGGGGCTCCCAATCATTCATTATCAATGGGGATTTTGAGAATCCATGCCCAAACAAGTGTGATCTATCATTGAGGTTAGGACCCTCTAGTAGTGTACCATCCCCTAGCTTTGAAAATGCTCAGATTAGGGAAACTGAAATGAAAAGCAAGCTAAAATGTTCGAACCCTTAGAAGGGGTAAAATATGAAGCTTCAAGGACATTTCCGTGAGAGTGCAACCAACAACAGTACAACAAGAGGTTTGTTTTCAGCCTTAGATTGCATGTGTACTAACTTTGAGAAATTGTGGTCTCCCTCTATAGACTAGAATTGTGTGTTAAGATTAATGCAAACTAATGTTTTATCATTATGATATTAGAAATTGTATTTCTAAGTGTAGGTCTTTTATTGAGTTACTAAAAGATAATGGGGTTTTTTTATGTGTCTCGAAATATTCAGAGAATATAATCAATGGATACTAGATATCGAATATATTTGGATGTTGTAATCTATAGTTAAAATGATCGAGTGGAACCACCTTGTGAAAATATATGGTTTGAATGTAGACACGAGTCTTGGTGAAAAGACACAAATGAATCATTGTGTTTTTAGCGTATGTCCCCTTTTTACTTTCTTTCTCAGCATTGGTATGATTTTCTTCCTTTATTTCTTTTTTCACTTACTTTTCTATTCCAAATATATGCACTTCACATGTAAGACAAAAATTAATTCTTTAGATTTTGGGATATCTTTGTAAGTTCTTATCTCTGTCTATATAATATTAAATCATAATATATACATGGTAGACCAATTATAACGGTACACTTTTTTTAAGATGTATGATAGAAAGAAGACAGATAGAGAGGAAAAAAAAAAAGAGGAGGACAATACAATAAAAAAAATGCAGAGCAAGATAAGAAAAAAGATAGAAGTCGGATAAAATGGTGTTAAGTTTTAGGCATTAAAAAATTGAAAATTACATGGCATCTGGCACTGAATTTCTTTAGTTTTTACCCATTCGATTAAATAAGGATCCGAATCGAAAGGATAACTGTTGTACGAACTAATGATGCTTATATGATGCTCCTGATCTTCAATTTCAGTAAAATCAATGGCATGATTTTAAAGTTTTAGAAGTTGTCACCAAAACAGCGGGTGCAGCCGCCAAAACTAAATTATTGTGAATTAACATTTTTGGTCCTAACAATTGCTCAAGGACAATTAGTAGAGAGCATTCCTTTCACCAATTCGATAGTTTGATGTGAAGAAGATGCAATTTTTCATTTTTCTCCGGTCTCGAATATCTAACCTAAGATCGTGACATGACACATAATTTGATACGTCCTACAACTACAAAGTCAGGAGGGTCCTCAAACTGATTCTGCACAAGTTCGTTGGGTGATATATCAGAATAATATTGTGATGATTATGCTTCTAATTTAATGTTCCACTTGATAAGAGAGACCACAAAGAATCAGTTGAAGTGGCAGCAGAAGAAGCAGAAGAAGAAGATGATGATGAAGAAGATGAAGAGGAAGAAGAAGAGCTATAATGGAAATCAATCTGCAATTGTCGATGAAGATAGGGACTTGAAACACTCCATTTCCTCTCCTCCTTCTCTAGTTGCCAGAGTGATATAGCAGCCAGAAAGCGTTTGATGTACTCTTTACAACACTCCTTTCCACGACAAATTGTCTCACGACTTTCTCCACTTTTTGCACTCTCAGCACCCCTACTTCCCTTTGAAGGCTCCCCTTTTACTCTGTCTATTTTCTTATACATCAAACTCGAATCATCAAACTTCAATATGAATGCCTGTTGACACCCCTCAAAAAGCCGCTCCCCCAAAGAGTCAATGATGTAGTAAGCATCTCTTTCTACCTTCAACACAAAGAAATGATCATTCCAACTAACTATGTAAATTCTTGGCTCATGATCACCCACCTTGACCTTTATCTCGTCCCAAATTTCATCAAAAGACATGGCTCCTTTTAAGCACTGAAACTTCTCAGGGGAGAAAAACCCCGTATACGATTTCTGAGGCAGAACAATAAGAGGTCTTATATTGGCTTCAATGATCGTCTCAAGGTCAAAATGTTTATCTGGGAAGAGCTTCGAGTAGTAATCACTTCTGCATAGCCTTCTCCATTCAGATGAACCTTGTGTGATGAGTTTCTCGAATTGCACTTTTGTTGGCATACCATTGTTGGAGTGGAGCCAATGGGCTATTAGTGCAACTAAAACCGTGCATGCACTCTCACCACAAGCTCTTTCACTCATTTGGTCAAAGGAAGCAAAAAATACATTGGTTTTGAGCTTTGCCTTCCCATCTCTACTTTTAATCTCCTTGAATTCCCAACTTCTTGCAGTGCCTTTCTGGTATACTTGTGGAACAATTTCGTTTGATTTCTGTCATAAGTAAACAAAAGCATTTAGTAACTACCTAGTTGGTCTAAAAAAGTAGGGACCATTGGTTTTGCTTATTGCAATAATAACCAATATATAGTTTAACATAAAAACGAGGTTAGAAAGTAAGAATGTAACACACCGTGAAAGGACCAGGATACGAGGTTTGAGTTTGTTGTTTGTCAGTGGGTGTCTTAAAGTTCCGTTCATTGAGGCTTCTATTCCTCTGCAAATGAGTCTTTCTCTCTGAGCTTGTAAACCTCTCAGAGGTGAGTGTTGGCCGTTTGCTGTGGGTTCCACTGTTACTGCTACCACTGCTTGTGTTGGAATCGTTCGATGAGTCATCCGAGTCAAAGATGGGGGATCTATCCGAGTCACAAGGACTGGTTTGTTTTGATTCGTCAATCTTGTCATTATTTTTCTTTCCCAAGCTTGTGAAGTGCTTTACTTTCTCTATAATCCCGTGTTTCTTCTTTGGCTGGACACTGTTTTCAAAGGGTCTTGCTATTACTGAGTCACCCTTAGAATTGGAATCTTTCAACTTCAATAACCTTAAAGAGACCTGTTCAAAAGAGTAGCGCTGTGAGATACTGTATTTTTCCATCGTATGTGTATACGCATCTCACTGAAAATTGTAATACATAATATTTGTTATAATAAATACTTTTAAAAGCATATGTAACAAAATTAATGATATGTTGATGCCATATTTTCTTTTTTCACACAACGGAAAGATTGAAAATCATAATAAAAAATATTTATAAATGTGTGGTAGTATTTTTGACCCACAAATATTAAGCCACTAACGAATAAATTTGAAAGAAAGAAACAAAAAGAAAAGACAAAGCCTTCGGTAATCACGGTCAAATTACGTTATTCTGAAAGTGAATTGCCACAGCAATGAGCAGAGGAAGTCACGAGTTGAAACAACAAAATAGGACATGAGTGGTTTGTTTGATGAGTCTGTATCCATTCACGTAAACAGAGAAATTTTGAATGACTTTCATTCCACTTTTGGTGTGTGTGCTTATGAAATGGGTTTGACTAAGAAGGTTTAAACAACAAACACAATTAATTGTATTAATAATTAATAATTACTAAAAAAAGGGAAAACGAGGATGCAGCGTACCAAAAGGGTAGCTTCTATGCATAAACCATTGACCCTCAACTTGATTGGAAGCCTTCTTTGAAAGTGATTACGAGAATTGGACTTCGTCTTCTTCTCCTCCCTCCCCACCAGCTCCGCCACCGCAACGCTCATTTCTGCTTTTCCGACCACCGTCATCTTCGCCTTCGCTTCTCCCCCACCTCCCTCTCCCTGCATTTCATTTTCAAACATTTCCTCTTTTATAAACAAACACAAAAAGTCTATTAATAAACAAATTATATAAATTTCTTCCTGTTTTTTATTCTAAAAATATTCATAATAATGTTCTTGTACTTAAAAAAAAAATCATTAACATAACTGTTTGTCCCAGTGTGAGGGTTTTATGTTAACGAAAAGAATATCCTAAATAAAACATTCTTACATGTGTTATGACATTATAAATTTCTTTACGATAAAAAACAAAAAAACGAAACATTAATTAAATAATTCGATAAATAACGTTTGTTCTTACATATAAGACATGAAATGCGAGGTCGCAAACATCGAGGGAAGTGTCTTTGAGAAGGAGATGAAAAGCGCAAAGGTCGCTCGCGTCCCACGTTAGAGAGGGGGATTTGGAACTGAGGGACCTACAGGAAGAGGTTGTCTGAGAGCATCGTCGTTTGGAGAAGGGAGCGAGTGAGAGAGGTGTCGTTTTGGAATTGAATGAAGTGGAAGGTTTTTCTTCCTTCCTAGACGTCCCTGTTATTTGGAAGGCGAGCTTGTCGCTGGGGGCACCGATGCTGGCTCCGAAGAGACCCAATTGGAGCTTCAATTGGGTAACCTTGAGCGCGTGATTGCTGTCGTGCCCCGAAAACCTCGTAGCCCAGCACTTGATCGGCGACATGTCGTTGTTCCGTACGCTGAATGCTGTGTTTGGTCGGAGGAAAAACCATGGATTGAAGAAAGGGATAGTGAGTTTGGGTAGTCACAGGTGGAATTGGTTGGGTTTTGGAAAGTGAAATGAAGAGTGATTAAAGAGAAGAAAGAGATGGAGAGTGGAAGAGAAGAGGAGAAGAGAAGGTGCTTTTGGAGTCAAAGAGAATTAGTCACAGTTATGAGTTTCTATATTCCCGCGTCAGCGGAATGCCACGGTCTTCCAGAGTTTGCATCAACACACGCTTGCGGAATCAGGATCAATTTCTATATCCTTTTTAATGTCTCAAATTCTCACCCTTTTTCCTTTTATACTCTTAATTTAAACTCTTTTATAAAATCAACACCCATATATTTTATACAATTAACGATTAAAGTACTAAATATTTATAATGAGATTTTGCTCGTTATTTTTATTTTATTTTTCTGGGTATCTATATCCTGTAACGATCATTTTGAAATAAAAAATATATATTTGACCAATTAAACTGAACCACGATGAGATTTTAACAAAAGAAAAGAAAAGAATGACCAAACTAAATTTTAAGGAAAATCAAAATATCTAGAAGAATTTAACAGAACTACTGGTATTTATTTGTATTAAAAAACATTCTATGTATTAGTTTAGAAATAAGACATACTTTGGTAGTCTCTTAAGATATGTTTAGCAAAGCGTTCTGATTAAATAAAAGTTTATTTAATTGGTTTAAAAATTCATTTGATAAATCGCCACCTCATATTCAAGTGACAGTTTAAAACTATAACCAGGTAAAAAAAAAAAAAGAAACTTTTTCCAAGTAAAAAAATGAGCTATAGAGAAACTCTTTAATGCATATAAATTGCAGAACCGGCCAGATTTTGAATGAGGTTTATACACAGCACATGATGATGATTCAGGTAAAAAAGTGTGTGTTCACACTAGAGATGGTACAGTGATGTGACAAGGTCTGATTGGCTTGGGCTGTGATGATAATTTGCAAAGCAAAGAAAGGGTCGGTTGGTGAAGATGAGCCACACACGTCAACCTTTACTTTCAGATAAAAATCTCAGCCTCCATCCATAAAATGCTTACACTTACACATTATTCACTCCCCTATTACTACCATTATTCATATAATAATAATACAATATCCCGTTTTATTCCTACCATAAATCAAAACTTGTAAGATGAATGATAATTATATTATCATATGAAGAATTAGTTTCTGATCTAATAAATTTGAAAAAAAAAATCACCTTCTGTTTATGCTTGCACCCTTCCTCTTCTATCAACTTTCTTTTCTCTTTTGTAATGCCTCACCTTCAAAGAGTAACAAGATATTGCCTCCCAACATTCTTTTTCTCCTTTTCTAAGTAAATTAGAAAAGAAACCGTGGAATTATAAAAACTAGTTCCCAGACCAAGGGTGTTCGGAGAGATTAAGAATAATAGGAAAGGTCACTTCGATGGAACAAAAATACTGTAGTAACAAAACGTATATGTCCCTATTTCTAATGCTTCATTGGTTAAGAGAGAGAGAAAAAAAAAAGTTAAAAAACGACTTAAAAAAGACATTATTTAATTAAAAGAATATTTATTTTATTAATATTATTAGTTTAATTATCTATTACGCATCTGTTATACAAGTTGTTGAGAAATTATAAAGCATAACGAATATTTTCATATTTTTGTATTATTATGTGAAATTGTCTGTGTCTTTTGGTATCCGAGTAGGGTTTGATTTGGTGTATTAAAAAGTACTGGGTTTTTGCCCAGTCTTCGATTGGGCCGTGAAGAATACTAATGGGCCCCGATAGCAAGTCCACACCATTGCATCAATAATCGCACTACACACCCATTTATGAACATAACAAATTATAATACCCACTATGAATAGTTTAGTGATGAAGTTGACCCTTTATTGTCCTCATTATGAAAACAATGTCAAATTAAGCGGTTTGAGTGATGTTAATATCTTATTAGCAGCAAATTAAATAATGGGGTAATCATCTTAAGCCTTAAGACCAATCAACAGTGAGGAGTAGCATTGGATTGGAGAAGTTTGGGTTTGGTGTTTGGGAAACTGAAGAGTTAATTACAGACATTTCTATAATTATAATTTTTTAATAATTATTAATGACAGGAAGCGTGAGATGGATAACGGGATATGGAAGGGGCGTGATGTGATACCAAACGCATTATTTAAATTAAAAAGGGTTATTAGTGGCTTTTGAAACATACAGACCCAAATCATAAGTAGTGGTGTTTGAAATTGAAGCATTACCACTGTACCACGTAAGAAGAACCAACAATAACATGTCTCTTTTCAACACCTAACAGTAAAACTAATAAATTTACATCTTTTCACGGACAACAAGCGTAATCATGTCATTCGGCCTAATACTATACTACTGCTAATACCATTTAAACTTTTCTTTATTGAGATGTTTCTAATTGTAATCACTTATTATTATTATTGCTTAGAATAAAACAAGTCCAAAATTATAATCCACACATTTACATACATAAATAAATATAACGTAAAGAAAAAAAATTACCCAAAAATGCTCAAATTTCAGAAGTGTATACTCCCTTTTAGCTAACTTGCAAGATGAATGGTATGGAACAAAGTAAAAGTGTGTGAGAGGAAGATGAGTTTATCGTGAATTATTTGGATTCAATAAATGGATTTGAGAAAATCGAGAAAGATAGAAATAAAAGAAAAGAGAGTAAAAACGAATATTGTTTGAATTAAGAATAAGAAAGCTAGAAGTAAAGAAAAATTTATGAAAATTTACGAATGATTTGATTGTATAATAGATTTCAAAAAGTTGTAAAATGATTAAATTATTCTTATTATTATAAATTATTTCATTAAAAAATTAATTTTTATTTTTATTATTTTATTATTAATAATAATATTAATATATAAATTTATTATATTATATAATCAATTATTATATTATACAATATAATAATTTATTAGGTTTGTTATTATGGTTAAAATTGTAAAATATTATATTTCAGCTTACTTTCTTTGGCATTTCGTTTATAATAGAACGACAATTCGAATTTATCTCTTCCATATTTTCATCGTTGCATTTCTATTTAATTTAACGGAAATATCCATGTTTTTCTATCTGTGTGAATAATATTCATGCAGAAATAAACATAGGATAGAGAAGATGTTCCAAATTGCTAAATACACCCACTTAGCTTGCTGACCACAAACGCTCGTACTGTTTATTCCTAATCTAATTATTTGTTTGAGCCCAACCTCAAGACCCAACATATTTTAATATTAATTCAAACATATTTTAGATATATGATTAAATAAATTAAAAATTAAAATAAAATATCACACTTGTTTTGTTACACCAAAAGACTAAGTTTTTACAATAACTATTTTGTTAGAAGAAAAAAGTGTAAAGAAATAAAGAGCAAACCGAACTTACATATATGATTCATGTCATGCTCCATGATTTAAATAATTGAATTGACTTGAAGTGCATCATTCGGCCTAATTTAATTATTAATGAAAGCACTTAATTTTGAAGGGATGGGTTTCATATATTATGATATTGTTGTAATTGTTGATACACCACTGACTATGGGAATATAAAAATTGTGTACACTGTATACTACCCTCACGCCTCTCATAAAGAATCAGGATGTGGTCGTCACTTCACACCACCATACTTTTATCTCTCAATTTCTTTTTTCAATTGTAAGAGTTTTTCTTTTACATATATAAAATTTTAAAATATTATTCTTATAAGTTAAAGTTAATTTATATGAACTAAAAGTAAAGTTTTAAAAAATTACTTACCAAAATTTTGAGGTAATAAAGAAAATAGTTTTTGTAAAGCGGTACAAATTGTTAATAATGGTTTTATTTTTGGGATATTTATGTGACGTGTTTGATGATTTAATGTTGTCACCTTATCCTATCTAATCATGACGACATTTGTAGATGTAAGTTATATATCTTTTGCGGCTCATATATTATAACACATAATAGAAATTAAAATCAATAAAATTATATAATCACTTAAAAAAATTGACGCTGTTTTTAAAAATTCCCACTTTACTTTCTTATTTTAATTTTAGTCACGCATAACAATATCTAGAAGGTAACAAAATTTTGAGATTAAGGAAAAAAAAATTATTCACATAAACTCAAAAACATACTTCGGTTAAGAGAAATTAAATACATTCACCTAAATCATCAATTCTTTAAATACCTAATCACTTAAAGAAACTTACAACTCTGCTATTAACTAATTTTCTGTTTTACATAGTTAATACTAAATTCTTTAATAAAACGTGCATTGAGATTATTAACTCTGGTCCAAAATGGATCATGTGCACCTATTTAATGTGGAGCCTCGTGAAAGGATACCATCCATATAAAAATATTCAATTGTTCAGTTAACAAAATCATAACACGTGACGTGTATATTTTTCATTTTGTGATGTGTATAATTTTCATTTCATGATGGTGTATGGAAAACAGGTGTTCATAAAATTTGCATTTACTTCAAATACCTAGTAGACATTTAATTTAGTGCATTAAATTTTCTTACAATATTTTAGCACATAATGTAACCTACATACTCAAAATTGTATAAAACGTCATTACTTTTAAAATTTGAAAAACTTTGCGTGGGTGTTTATTGTCGTTTACTACTACACTTAAATCGATAGATCTCATTATTATTGTCAATCTATAAATACTAAACAATAGTGGTACATCATAGCAACTTGTCTAAAATTTTTCAAGGTATTCACAATTCTCGACAATTATATATTCCTAGTTGGTAATACAATGTTAGTTAATATAACAACAATACTAATTTAGTAGCATTGTGGTAGAAATTTGTTCCATAATTCTACCGAACGCTGAAGAAAAGGTCTTAATTTTACTACCATGTTAATGAATTAATATTATCACTTTAGAAAATTGTTTGAACAATGGCGTCAAAAAGTTTGGCCTTTTGAAAAATTGCTCCGTGTTCTTCCTTTTCTAATTGGATTAAACTAATAATAATAGTAATGGTGGAATCACAGAGCTAATAGTCGATGGATTTAACAACTCACTCTCTTTGTGGGTTATTTGGTTGCATTTTTTTACGTGCTTAGTACCTAATCAAATAATTAATTATTTTTTTCGGTACAAGTTTTCGATTGAGTCAAAGGATCTTGATAACCTACGACATAACCCAAACCGGGGATTTGAACCCCAGATTCCAGAAGCTAATTCCAGACCAAATTATAAAGGAGTTCAAGTTATTGAGGTGGATTTGCACATGTTTAAGCACCAAAATTGGTGCAATTTTCTTACAAAATGTTAAAAAATTATCTAGATGGCGTGACCTTAATTGCAAATATTTTTAATACATATTTTAATTTTATGATAAAGTAAAGTTTGTCTTTATTTGAGAAATTAAATTATCTTAATGATGATGCTGACCCTAGTTTATCTCAATAATAAAATAATGCTTTTAACATTTATTGTTTAATCACATAATTTTCAATCAATTTAACTTCTATATAATGTTAGCAAAAAAGTAATGATTTTAAATAATGTTTACTGTGATTCTTACAGTAGTTATAATTATTATAAAAAACTAGCAACTTTATTAATTATATATAAGTGTTTGAATTCGAAAAATCAGCATATTTTTTAACCCTATCATCATTTTTAAATTAAGTTAATTTATAATATTTAGAAAACATCGATAGGCCATATTTTGCACGATAATTTAATTAACAATTACTCTTTGGGGAACATTAATTAAAACTAAGTCAATCCCGTGAAACATAAATGCTGATTTGATCATGCAAACAACCCAACCATAGAATCAAGTTTCCTTTTACAGATCTCTTCCTACGGAAATTTACGTTTAATTATAAATTATAAATTTTAAAATAATTTAAATCTTTTTTAGTATAATTAAGAGTAGTTGTTATTTGATTAAGAAAGTCGTGAAGTAAAAAAAAAAATATGTGATGTGTTTTTTGAAATGTGTTATTGATGTTGGTGTCACTGTTAAAATTTAAATTTTACTTATAAAACTTTACCTAACATAAATTGTGTTTTCTCATTGATTATAAAAAAAAAAAACGACAATTCGTTCAAAATCTTTTGTCTAATAAGACTCTCCTTAATATTACTAGAAGTTAAAGAAATGGAAAGCTAAGACAATAATAGAAGTTAGAGATCTCTAAAAAATGGATGAAGCTAAAATACAACAATAGAAAGTGATGCAGTTATTTTCGTGACTTGTATCACACAACTGATAAATGTTCTTCAAAATATAAATTTCCTCCATGATACAAGCAGATAAATGAAAAGAATGAAGAAATTACTAATAATATTGTTGTAGATAAAATTGTCAATGATATAAAGATTGATAATGTTGTTCTAGAATATAAAAAAATATTTCAAGGAAAAAAATATAATTTACACCAAATCATCTTCATCAAATTGTAAAAATAACTCAAGAAACAAAAAATATTCTCTACACAATATGAACAACTTCAGATATAAGAAAAATAAAAAATATTGAATTATTACTCACGTTATTTTTTCAATGAATCATTTCATAAGCTTTTTGAAAATGAAACTAAGTTATCTAAAGCTTGTTATTTATAACTAATCATGATGGAACTGTTCAAGTTAATTAAGAATGGAAGTTTTTGACAACTATATTTGATGTTGTCTATAAAAAACCAAAGAGATTAACAAAATTTACTTATCTTCCAACTCAATCATTAACTTTAAAAGATGTGTGTTTTGTTCTCTTTAGAAAAACAAATTAATTTCATATACCATTAAATACTTGATTAATATGATATTGAATTCAATATATTTAAATAGTATCTGAAATTCGAGTTTTATAAATAAAAAAAGTTATAACAGAAGACTCTATACATGGAATAAAGGAAACCAGGTTCATATTAGAAAATAAAAGATTTATTTTATGAGAACAATAGCTGAACAATGGAAGAGAACTTACAATAGAAAAATGGATCTACTCAGCATTTTCCACTTTCATATGTTGCACCAACTTTGACGCTCTCCTCACGTTCGTCCAACTTTGCATTAATATAAACCAAACTCGTTAAGTTTTTTACCACTGCAGTCACAATGCTTTGTCCTCAAATAAATGAAACCTAATATAAAAATAATACAGTACCATTTTACTCGTTCAAATCAATAAAAAACATTTTATAATCAGAAATATGGAGTTTTTAAACTAAAGTACTATTAAAACAATTATCTTACATACTCATAGTTAATTTAACTTAATCTTTCGGGTCCCACAGTCCTTCAACACGAACCACAGGTAGCAATAAATTGCAATTGAAGTAAAAGGAGAGAGAGAGAAAAAAAAAAAAGTTAGAAAGCAGGTTGCATTATAATACTATCTGTCTAAACAGTGCATGTATTGTGGATTTATTTGCATTAGCAATAAAATATAATAACCGATTATTCCAACGTTTTTATTGGCTAATGCATACGTATGAATGATGAATCACTTCACATATAGGTGTCTCTGACACGTGTTAATGAAAATGCATAAACTATAATCAATTGAAGAATTGTGTATATATACATAACAATTTACATATACATGGCTCCCATTATTTATGTTCTGGAGTAAATTATACATATTATTTCAGAACTTAAATATAAATAAAATATATTATTAATGATGAATTTAGATATAATTAAAGTTAATTTATCTTGTACGAGGAGCATAGGTGCAACAAGGATTGTTTAGAAAAATAGTAAAACCAAGACAGCAAAATACGTGGCAAATGATAAAGGAATAAGCGTGACACTTCATCCAAAATTATCAATTCCAAGTTAGTTGATTTCGTGTGATCCAAGAGTTAGTATAAGTAGTTTTAATATGAAAGTGTGTGAACATAAAGAATGTGATGTTATTTATCTCTTTTAGATTGATTATCTTTCTGCATAATTTTGTTTCAATTGTATTTTTTTCGCAAGGTTTCTTTTAATTTTTAAGAAACTCCATTTGTTATGCAGCGATAATTTCAATTTCTACTTATTTCTTTGTTTCTTATGTGATACCACATAATATTTCTTTGTTTCTACCTTTCATATAATCAAGATTCTATTTTTAATGGTTTATTTTTATTCTTTGGCTTTGGATCCTAGTAGAAGTTATCCTTATCTTTTTCCTTTCATCTTGTTAATTGTTGATATATTTATTACAAAAATCAGGCTTCCTGCATTCTTTAAAGGCTCACTATATTTTTCACATGCTGATTGCATGAGAGTACAATTAGAGGAAAAAAAAATGAAGGTTATTTTTTTTTAATTAAAGAGCCACTTGAAAAGTTGTTAAATTAAAATCCAATCGAATATATATTTTGCTTCAATAACATTCTTTAAAGTTTTTAATTAATAATTTTTTAATCTTTAAAAATACAATAATGTAATTATTGTTTCAGTTGGAATTGAAGTTGATAGTTTTATAAATCATCACTTAAAATTGTTATAAATTATATTATACCTAATTAAAATCATTACTATTTATTTTTTAAAATTTTGTTATTAATTGGACTAAAAATATTATATTGTTACTTTATTAAAAATTAAAGATCCAATTAATTTTTTAAAAACAGACCTACAAGATCATTAAGCGTACTTTTGATAATTTTTTATTTGAAAACCATTAATCATTGTCCTCTCAACAATAAAATAAATATTTTTTAAGTTGTTTTCTGCGTACAAAAGAATCAGAACACAACCACCAAACGATGAATCCATCACAGAGTTGTTTAATTTAACTATGAACATTAAAAAATAGAATATTGTCAATGCGGGACAGAATTATCTTGACTAATGAAAAAAATGTGATCATAAACTTGTTAGGAAAAGAAAAAAAGAAAAAACTGTTGATGTTAAGAAATCATGTAGGAATTAGAAGTGGGATGTAAAATAAAAGGGTGGCTTAGAAATAGGTTATTAGTTTCTGAGAAGTGATTGTTATGGAATCATGGGTGAATCCATGAATCCAAAAAAAATGAATTTAAAAAGACAGAAGACAGGTTCCTTAAATGCTTTTCACGGTTCCAAAACCAGAATTAGCTGTAAAGTACAGAGGCAACCAAAGTCAGATCCACTTTGGAACCATTTCCATCCACCATGCTGCTATATACATACAAGTACAAACGCATTCATTCATTGCTGTGCTTGTTCTGCTTCATCCCTTTCATTGCAACTTGATCTATCTGCTCTCACGTGCCACAGACACTCAGACAGATAGACTCACGGTCAAACAATCACTACTTCTCCAGTTGTCATTTTTGACTTTCTTTTTCCTCTCTTCTCTTCTCTTCTCCTCTCCTCCGTAGCCACAATCTCACCGTGCCGTATCCACACTTCCGTTGCACACTTCCTTTTCAATCCCCCTCTCATCCAATGCACACACTCCTTTTCATTATCTCACGTGTTAAATCACCATTCCTTGCATTAAAATTCATCTTTTACTCCTCTTCATTGGTCAATCCTCTATTTTTTCTTACCCCGTTGGTTTTTGTTCATGTTCTCTCCTTTCTTCTTTCTCCTTCTATTACACACCATTAAATTAAAGATAAAACTGCAAGAAAGATCTTCTCTTTACTTCTTATTCTCTTTTGGGATGTTGGGCTCATACTGCTAGCGGTTAGATTTTTTTTTTTTTTTTGCCTTTTCTTTCAGATGAATTTTATTTCTTTCCTGTACTTTTGATTTCCATTCGTTGTTGAGTGAACATGGGAAAACATCGGTCTTTCTTGCATATTGTGGGCACCCTTTTCCTTTTGTGCAAATTTTGTTTAGCTGCGAATCAATATACTGGAAGGGTCTTACCCGTAATAAGGGGTTCTCAAATGAATTGGATTGACAGAAATGGCAAATTCCTCGTATCAAACGAGGGACAATTTTCCTTTGGCTTTGCCACCACAGTGAATGACACCACCAAGTTTCTACTTTCAATCATCCACGAGGCCACTTCCAGGGTCGTTTGGACTGCTAATAGAGCAGTTCCTGTTGCTAATTCAGACAATTTTGTGTTTGATGACAAGGGCAACGCCTTCTTGCAGAAAGACGGAACCGTGGTCTGGTCTACCAACACAAGCGGCAAAGGGGTTTCTTCAATGGAATTGCGTGACACTGGGAATTTGGTTTTGCTTGGGAGTGATAATAGCACAGAGATTTGGCAAAGTTTCAGCCATCCAACAGATACTTTGCTGCCAGCTCAGGAATTCACAGAGGGAATGAAGCTCGTCAGTGATCCTAGCGCGAACCGCTTGACCCATGTTCTTGAGATCAAGTCTGGTATTGTTGTTCTCTCCGCAGGTTTTCAAACTCCGCAGCCTTATTGGACTATGCAGACGGACAGCCGCAGAATCATCAACAAGGGCGGCGATGAAGTTGCTTCAGCAAACATTAGTAAAAACTCATGGAGGTTTTATGACAAGAGCAAATCGCTGTTGTGGCAGTTCATTTTCTCTTCAGGTCCAGACTCAAATGCGACTTGGATTGCTGTTTTGGGGAGTGATGGCTTCATCACCTTCTATACCCTCGGCAGTGGAGTGTCAAATGCTGCTTCTGAAAAAATTCCCGAAGATCCTTGCGGCACTCCAGAACCTTGTGGTGCATACTCCATATGCACGGCTAACAGGTGTAGCTGCCCTTCTGTTATTCCTAGTTGCAAAACTGGTTTTGACTCTCCTTGCGGTGGTGACTCAGAAAAATCCATTCAGTTGGTTAAAGCTGATGACGGACTCGATTACTTTGCGCTTCAATTCCTTCAACCGTTTTCCAAAACCGATTTGGCTGGTTGCCAAACATCTTGCCATGGAAACTGTTCCTGCGTTGCTATGTTCTTCCACAGAAGTTCGGGGAAATGTTTCTTGTTGGACAGTGTAGGAAGCTTTGAGAAACCTGATTCTGATCCTGGTTATGTTTCTTATATCAAGGTCTCGAGAGAAGGACTTTCTGGCTCGGGTTCTGGGGGCGGTGGAAGTGGCAATAAACACACCATAGTTGTTGTGATCATTGTCATAGTAACCTTGTTTGTCATTTGCGGTCTGGTCTTTTGGGGAGTTAGATACCGAAGAAGAAAGCAAAGGGTGCCTGAGTCTCCTACAGATGGTTCAGAAGAGGCCAATTTCTTGGAGAATTTAACTGGTATGCCAATCCGTTACAGCTACAAGGACCTTGAAACGGCCACTAATAACTTTTCTGTGAAGCTTGGGCAAGGGGGTTTTGGGTCAGTGTATAAGGGAGTTCTAGCAGATGGAACTCAAATAGCAGTGAAGAAATTGGAAAGTATTGGACAAGGAAAGAAGGAGTTCAGGGCTGAAGTTAGCATCATTGGCAGCATTCATCACCTCCATTTGGTTAGGCTTAAGGGATTCTGTGCTGATGGAACTCACAGGCTTCTTGCTTATGAGTACATGCTTAATGGCTCCTTGGATAAATGGATATTCAAGAAAAACAAAGGCGAGTTTCTGTTGGATTGGGATACTAGGTTCAATATTGCTGTAGGAACAGCAAAAGGGCTTGCTTATCTGCACGAAGATTGTGACTCCAAGATTGTTCACTGTGACATCAAACCAGAAAATGTTCTTCTGGATGAACACTTCATGGCCAAGGTTTCGGATTTTGGGCTGGCTAAGCTCATGAATCGAGAACAAAGCCATGTTTTCACGACACTGAGGGGCACCAGGGGCTATCTTGCGCCGGAGTGGATAACAAACTACGCTATATCAGAGAAAAGTGATGTTTACAGCTATGGGATGGTGTTGTTAGAGATCATAGGGGGAAGGAAAAACTATGATCCTAGTGAGTCTTCAGAGAAATCCCATTTCCCCACTTTTGCTTTTAAAATGATGGAAGAAGGGAAGCTGAGGGATATTTTTGACTCGGAGTTGAAAATTGACGAGAGCGATGACAGGTTTCAATGTGCTATCAAAGTTGCGTTGTGGTGCATACAGGAAGACATGTCAATGAGACCATCTATGAGTAGAGTTGTGCAAATGTTGGAGGGTCTTTGTACTGTTCCTAAGCCACCAACCAGTTCTTTCTTGGGTTCTCGCCTTTATGCCGCTGTGTTCAAATCCTCCAGTGAAGGGGCCACCTCTTCTGCTCCCTCAGACTGTAACAGTGATGCTTACCTCTCTGCGGTTCGTCTTTCAGGGCCTAGATAACAGTTCCTGCGTCTTTGTTTTTTCTGTCGTGTGTTGTTCAGTAAACTAGTATCTAATGCAGCAGAAAGCCATGCAGGTTTAGCTACTCTTCTGTGTGGCTTCTCATGCTTCCCCCTCTTGTACATTTTCTTTAACTTCCTCAAATTTTGTAATATATATAGTTAGTCATAATCACCCTGCATTTCTATGTTTCCTTCTTTTCTTCATTCTTTATACACTCACTTCCAAACATATTCATTTTCGATCATCACCATCATAACAACAGTAAAACAACGCTTAAAAAAAAAAGACAATCCAAGTACCAAAGTTTATTCCTACAAGTGTAGAAATCGTATCTAGTCATCGAATTGTCTTAAAAAGTAAAAAATAACTGGATGCTTTATGACAAATATGGTGAATACTTTTTCATATTTGGAGTATCCATAAAAGATTCGTGATAGATTCAAATGGAATATATTTTCTGACTTTTAACTTGGAAATGGTTCCTTTTCCGTCACAACAGTGGCCTTCAAAAAAGGTAAATATTTCTATTTCCTATTTAGAATATATTCTTCTATTTTTTTTTTCTATCACGGTTTATTTTAGAAATATTCTGTTATTCTAATATTGGGAAACTTTTATATTTTAGAAAACAAATTATAATGTAAGCATTTAAAGTTTTATGCAGCTTTGTTGTCCCTGTGTATCTATCTATATAAATAAAAAAATAAATATAAACGTGAAGAGCAGCTTGGAGAGAAGTAAGTAGCAAGGAAAGTTTATTATTTATTATTCGTAAAAGAGAAGAAACGGTTTTGTAAATATAAAATTAGGATAATAATTAATTATTTTTTAATTTTAAAATATTATCGAGATATATTTTTTTATAAAAAGCTAAAAATATAAAAAAATGTATCTACTGCAAATTAGTATAATGTTAATTTTGATACGAAAACAATGAAAGTGTAAAAGAAATAAGTGACAGAAAGAAGGTGCGTTGGAGTGTGTGGCGTTGGGCAGCGATAATGAGATTAGGTGTGAGTAAGCACGTTGTGCGGTGCTCAATCGGCACCGTTTCAGGTGAGTCCAAAACCCATTTTCCCGCCAAATCCCAACATTCATCTTTCTCAAATGTCAAGTTCCGCCCCGACAATGGTTCTTCAGGTGAGTGAGACAAGACAACAACCTTAAACCAAAAACTCTCTCGGACAAAGGTTGTTATTGCGTTTATACTTTACAATTTCTCAAAACGGTAACTGTAAATCGCAGATTTAGCGGTTTCTAGTAGAAGCAGGAGAGAGCTGATCTGCATAGTCACGTGGCCATGTCTTCTTCCTCTCGTAGGTTGTCTCCCAGCCAACGCCTTGCAGTAAGTATGTATATAATTAACTTTGGATGTTGCGCATGAAAATATTCGCAATCACAGTATTACACTAATGTCTTGAATGCATTGTGGCCATTGAAGGGCAGGTGCAAAGGAGTATCTTCTCATTAAAGAAGAGGTGAGGAAGGTGTTGTCTAAGGGAAAGGCAGCTGGGGTGCTTCGATTGGTTTTCCACGATGCTGGAACCTTTGACATCGATGACAACACAGGTATGTTACTTGTGTTGTCCTATGACTCAAAGTTGCTGTTAATTTTAGCAGTCCTTCCAGTTTTCTAGCAAAACCCAATGGAATTTTACTGTCTTGTGTATAATGAAAGTGAGATATTTGTCTGAAACGGTTGGATATTATCAGGTTTGAAAATTATCTTCGGTTTTGGTACTGGTTAAAGTGTTTAATTGGCATGTTGTGTCAGTGTCAACCAACCAGAAATTATCATTAGTTTATATATGATGGTTTGTAATTTTAACGGATTGGATGATAGTATAAATGACCTTTACACTGTCTATGCATATATTATTTGTTTCCGGTTAAATATGTAGCTAGTCCTACTTCGGGATGATAGTATAAATTTTAATTAAGCTTGCATCGACTACTCCACATGCTTTCTTGATCATCCAATTTGGCATCAGGAGCATAACGCTAAACCAATCCTCGCTAGCATGGTGAAAAAGCCTGGATAGTGGTAGTGATAACTTTTTCGGATGTTTTGCATTCTTTTGCAGGTGGTATGAATGGTTCTATAGTCTATGAACTTGAAAGACCCGAAAATGCTGGCCTGAAAAAATCAGTAAAGGCATGCTCTGTCTCACTATTTTTTTATCCCTCTTCTATCGCAGCTCTTTCTGTTACTATTTTGAAGAATTCTACATGATAGTATGTTCTATAGTCTAAATTACTTTATCATTAAGATAAATATTTTATCTTACATTTAACAGCCAGCTAATATCTCAGTGGATGTATGACGTATATTTTAGGTTCTGCAAAAAGCAAAGACTCAGATAGATGCTATCCAACCAGGTTCTTCTTCTATCTGGTAACTGCTGCTAATAGTAAGTGATTTGGTGTAGACTAACACGTTTTCATTTACCTTTCTTAGTATCTTGGGCGGACATGATTGCCGTGGCTGGAGCTGAAGCAGTTGAAGTATGTGGAGGTCCACCTATCCAAGTTTCACTGGGCAGGCTAGATGCACTGTAAGATGCTAGGTTTCTAGTAGACTTGGCAACTGGTTTTTTCTTAACAGGAAGAAAAACAAGCAGTTAAATGTTAGTTTTGGTATATTAGGTTCTCTGAAAATATTTTTTATCCAATTATTGAATTATGTTCAATCTCTTGTTTAATGAATAATCAACCATTTTGCAGGAAGAGAAAGAAAATCCTCCAAAGGAATTTAACTCATTGGTTTTCACATAACGAAGAAACCTGGTTTTGTTTTCTGTCAAATAATATTTGCATTCATTTTAATGACAGGGTGCCTGATCCAGAAGGAAGACTCCCTGAGGAATCTCTTAATGCTTCTGCTTTGAAGAAATGTTTCCAGAGCAAAGGCTTATCGTGAGTATGAGGAAAACTTCTAATTTACTTTGTATTTGTGTTCTGTTAAGTGTTATTTATTTGTTCTTATTTGTAGCTATACATCATCTAATAGCTGTCTGATTGCTCATTACACGAGAATCTTAACACTACAGAGGCTAACTAAATATTATATCTTATAAATTCTTAACTCTGGACCAGATTAACAAGGCAATAAATGTAGTGATTTACTGACCAAAAAATCACTGGTCTATCAGTTATTGTACAAACTTTTCAATTTACCTGAATTAATTTGTTTACGCATCCTTATCCTCTTGGTGCTTTTCTTCCATAGAACACAAGAGCTAGTGGCATTGTCCGGGGCCCACACTATTGGAAGCAAAGGTTTTGGAAGCCCAAATTCTTTTGATAATTCATATTATAAGGTCCTTTTGGAGAAGCCATGGACGTCTTCAGGTAATTTTACAGCTTATCTCCTCTAAACATTGTTTATGTGTTGTAAACTTGCAACCATCATTGTTTTCTGAGGCAAACAATAAGGAAATGCAGGAGTTGAATGCTTGTTACTTTGTTAGGCTTAGCCACTGGAGTAATACATAATTTGTGTCTAGTGTGCTCTGGATCTTAATGTTCCAATCAAGTTTTTCAGTTTCTTTGGCATCAAGTGTGTCTTTCCATAAACTACTACAAATGACATTAATATCTGTTATTGTCGGTAAAGTTGGCTCAGGCCAAATTGGCAGCTCTACAATCATTTTTCTGGATAGACCTCACATGTTTGTTGGTTTGTTTTTATCATTTTTTTTAATTATTATAATTGTGATCTGCCTGTTCTCTTTTATGCACAGGTGGTATGTCTAGTATGATTGGCCTTCCTTCAGATCACGCCCTTGTTGAGGATGATGAATGCTTAAGGTTCCGTATCTCTTGACAACCTCTTATGCTACACCTATATGAATTTGGCCCTCACTTTTTTTCCTTTTCTGGCCGAGCACTAAAATTTTAGTTCAAAAGTGTTAAATAGTAATGTTCAGTTATCTGAAAAGATAAAACAATTAAAATGAGAAGCATTTCCTTTTCTTATTTTCCAAAATTCAGGAAAATAACTGGTAAGGCAAATAATTCATCAATTGAAAACAAGTAACAATTGCATATCAATTGGTAATGGATAAGTTATCTCAGTTAGATTTCTGATACTATAATTTGTATATTTTCATGCCCTTGTAAACCTGATCCTTGTCTCTGGAGCACGAGTTTATACACTCAATACTAAACTTGAAATCCGAAATGTCAATTTTCTAACACTAAGGTCATGTTCCCGAGCCTGCATGCTCCTTTTCAAATTTGTTTGTTGGCCTAGGGACTCATTTCTGATTCCTTTTTGTCCATGTAAGCAAACAACGATGTTCTGAAAACAATATAGTCTTGTAAGTAAACTCGAGTCAGTATTGTCCATAAAAATGTCCATCAATCATGTATTTTGGAGAGAAAGATTTTAGCAAAACTTTTTGGTGGACCATTTTATTATATCTTATTATTGATGACTAAAAAAAATCACTTGCACGTTACATATCCCGGTGCACCGCATGTGTATATTTCTGCTAATTATATGTTCCTTTGTGTTCATAACTTAAGACAGCTCCATTGATTGAACAGATGGATTAAAAAATACGCCGACAGTGAGAATCTGTTCTTTGAAGATTTCAAAAATGCATACGTCAAGATGGTGAATTCTGGTGTGAGGTGGAAAAACAAGTAATTCAGGAGTTGAATGTTCTAACTTGTACTGAAGGGGCAACTTGCATTTTTATTGACCTGGTAATAGTGTTTGAAAATTAAAGGAGGGAGGGAGATAGAAAATTTGAACTTCAAGAATGTTAATTAAAATTAAACAATTCTATGTTAGTTGATAGCTGTATTTTATACATTATTAAACACTTATTACAGTTAGGAGTTCATAACCTATATTATTTTATTGATATAATCTAAAGAGACTTTTGATAAGATGAAGGTAATTAGTGTTAACTCAATAAAAAATATATAAGTTAAAGTTATTCTTGTCCTTTTTTTCTCTATATATAAATAAATAAAGATATATGAGAAATAAAATAAAAAATACTAAAAGTTTTCACCTTATTTTTATTTAATTAAACAACCAACACTATTTCCACTCTTCTTAAAATTCTGTCTTTCCTTTTATTTTCATGCTATCCAAAAAAAAGTTTACCTATAAGATCTAAACTTAATGACAACAAAACAAGTTCTTAGTGGTATTTTAAATTTACCTCGAATCATTCGGCAACATGTCAACAAATAAATAAAATTTAACTTGATCCTGCGATTAACTTTGGAGAATCGAACAACATGATGATAAAGAAATTAAATTTTCTTTCTTGACTCATCGTACAATATCTGAGGTAGAGTGGTCTAAGGTGGATCAATTGTTGTTGACCCTTTCGACTGAGAACATTCAAAGCCAACATAGTTTAAAAATTAAGATCATCACTATCCTACTTAATTTGAAGTCGAGAAATGTTAGTTAATTTTAATAATAGAAGTCGAGAAATGTTAGTTAATTTTAAAATTGTAATATTATTAAATTGACGATTCTGCAGCTAATTTAGCAATAATGATCACATAAAACTGATTACCTTGCTTAGGACGTGATAAACTAAAAATTAAAATAAATGAGTCATTCTCATAAATGAAAAGATAAAAGTCCATTAAGACACAATATAAATAAATAGACACATTATAAACAGACACTTATCAGTATATGACCACCTTAAATACACACTCTAACTTTATTAGTTACAATCTACATGCAATGCTAATGTCAAAGATCAACAAAGACTTTCAAAATAAATCAATAAATGGAGAATACATAATCTTATATAGAGAATCTCATCTTAACCTTCTAAAAACATAAACATTATAACTATTTGGTTTATTGCAAAGTATTGATAACCAATTTATTTTAGTTAGACTATGCAAAAAGACTTTGGACAATTTTTAATTTAAGAAATAAAATATAATATATTTTAAGGACAATTCCGATGTTTCAATTCAATATTATATTATTCTCTTAAAATATTTTTTAAGATAATTATGTAACAATAATACAAATTTTAACTTAATAAATAATATTTTTCTAACATAATAATATATTTATATATTGATATTATTTATCATAAAATACATATCACAAAATATAACTTAATTTTAATTATATTTCTTTAAATTTAAATTGATTGATTAAATTTTGTGCAGTTTTCTGATTTCTGTTAACAAAGTTCATCCTGGAAGAATATATAGGAACTCAAATACTGTAAAAAAAAACTCCCTGATTACAAGAGGATTAAAGGCTGTAAGCAGTAACGAAATAACTTGATGTAACCGTAAAACGTGAGTACCGTAGAGAAAGCGACTTGACCTGACCTGGAAATTGAAAATCAGCATTTGGATTTGAAAGGAAACCGTTGTCTGCTACACCACACTTCTCTTCTCACTCTCAACCTTATACTCTCTTCCTTCTCTCTTTTTCCCTATTTTCATTTTATTTTATTTTTAAGAATAAAAAATAATAATAGATAAAGCATCAGCGTCACCAACATCTTCTACCACAGTTTGAATCTTTCGGATCTTGTTGGTCGGACTCGGATCCCCCGTTCCCCAGATCTCTGCACCCACTATGCCATTCGGTTCTTGACACTGACCCCTCAGGTAATAATTTCTGGGAACACATCAAAATCTCATTTTTGTCTAGTCCTGTGCTTTAGTTAAGATGGTAGTGTACTTGTTGATTTGTATTCTGTGGCAAAATGGAGCTTTGTTAGTTGTTTCTCGTTGGGTGACACTTTTTTGGGATCAAAGTTTTGTTTTTGGAATGGGAGTGCAGTGGAGAATACTAATCTGGCTTGTTTTACGATCCCGTGATTTGATTTGCCAGTTAACTCTTCTTATTTTGTTATGCTAGTTCATAGATAATTACTTTTTTTTTTTTTTATTTGGCTCCTTTTTCATAATTTGTCTTCATGCACTTGGCCACCAAGTGGAGATTAGATGCATCCTATTCTCTACCTAGACCTAGGGTGTTCCACATTACTCATTAATGTCTATGCTTTTGAAGTACCCTGCTTATATTCTTTATTACTGTATTTATTTTGTTGTTATGTTGCTTTCACCATTTTGACTGGAAAGTAACTCATGCACTACCTGACAGCCATGCTGTTTTTACATGTCACTCCCACGGTTTTTTCTTCAATTTGGTAACTCGCATTCCCTTAGGATACAAAGGCTGTTGAATTTGTCTTTCCCTTTTGATTGTAAAAAAAGGTCTATGAAGATTTTCTAGGTATTTTTTTGAAACCATTCTGGCTTACATTACAAATGATGAATTTTTCATATGAACAATCTTGTTCTGTATGATCTCAGTTTTTCCCTTTCACTCTTGTGTTAAACTATCTTTAAGTAGCCGGTCACTGATTTTATGAAACTTGTAGCTTGGCTTGAATGATGGATCCAAGCAACCTTTTACCAGCCAATGGACTTGAAGAGGTCCACCAAAATGGTGTTAATGGCAAACTGTCTAACTCTGGAAAGGATGGTATTGCTTCAAATGTAGACCCTGCTGTCACTAAAATTACACAAACTGAAGTTCCAAATGGAAGTTTTGAAAATTTCGTCCAGTATGATAGCACTGCAACTGATTACTCATCCAAGGCAGAAATCAAGGAAGGATCAAATGACTACATATCTGTGAACAATGTCGCCATTTCTGAGGTGAGAGGATTTTTTCCCCCTTGAATTGGTTTAATTAACTCATTAATACTATTCAAATTATTATCTCATCTCATTTGTTTTCTTAATGCTAGGAAGAGGAACCAGAAATCATAGACCAGACAGAGCAATTAAAAGCAGGAAAAGGTCCTGTCAAGAATAAGAATGCAAAGTCACCTAGCCCCAGAGGTGTTCATGCGAGTTCAACTAAAAAGAGCAAAGATGGAAAAGATGAAGAGGTAGCATCTACTGTTTCCAATGGTACTTTTGCTTCAGAATCTATCCCAAGACAGCCTATTAAAACTAGATCAGTGAGCGACAAGCAGGCTCGACTATCGAAGGTAAACTAAATTTGTAGTTATCTTTGTTTGTTTGTGAAAATTTTCATAGATGGTCAGGGATTCAAATAGTTATGCGCCCTTGGTCTCTTTTTTTATCATTTTGGCTTTGATTAATCGAAGTTACAGTTTTTGCACTCCCTGATAGATCTTACATTTTATGCTTTCAGCACCCTGGAAAGTCTAACGTGGCACCTTCTGAAGCATCAATGTATGTACTGCTTTTCAGTTTTGTTTGATTTTTTCTAGTTGAAGAATGATGGGGTATGAATAATCCTTATGTTCATTAATTGACTACTGGACTTTACTTCATCGGAAGCAGGGAGAAGACCAGACCACGATTATCAAAGAAAGGGCCCCCTGATAATCTTAATCTTCAAGGAGAACCAGAATCGTCTTCGTATCCTTTTTTTATTTTATGGTTGAACGTTTTTTCTTCTTGTGACTGGAAATGGTGAGCTGATTTGAATATTTTATATTTATATTCTAAGTTTGTGTGAGAAAAATGTATGATTATGCTTTATCCTTAATCCCGTTATAAGTCCTACTGCAGAAGATGCCAAACCTCGTAGGGTAGGGATGCTCCCAAATTATGGATTCAGCTTCAAGTGTGATGAGCGAGCTGAGAGAAGAAGAGAGGTATATAATCGTTACTTGTTTCTGCCATTCTTTTGAATATCTCAGTTAAAAAAAAATGTTATCATGGTGGCCAGTTCTACACTAAGCTTGAGGAAAAGATTCATGCAAAGGAAGTGGAGGAGAGTAACCTGCAAGCGAAAACCAAGGTGATAATATTTGATATCTAGGCGGAAATTTAACTTGCAGATGCTGCCTTTTAATCATACCAACCTTTAACTTCTTTTATAGGAGACCCAAGAAGCTGAGATTAAGATGCTTAGAAAAAGTTTAGGATTTAAAGCAACTCCAATGCCAAGCTTCTACCAGGAGCCTCCTCCTCCCAGGGTGGAATTTAAAAAGGTAAGTTTCTTTATGTGTGTGCACATACCTGTTTGCATGCAAGCTCTCTCTATTTGTACTCTGCGTAATTAAATTTCTGATTCTTTTAATTCATATGTAATGCATATCTTGTTGTTATAGGCATGCCTTGTATAGCCTGAATATAAGTCAGGAAAAGAACACTTTCCTTTTTTAAAGCCTACCACAACACTTGACATTCTATCATATTTTTTTTTTTCTAAGTCAGTAAAAGCCATATGTAAGTCTTTTCTTTCTTTGCTTTTCAATACCTTTCCATCAATATCGGTTAAACATAAAGGGTTCTGTTGTATAGACTTTCCTAGCATGAAACAAAATTAATGTTTGCAATCCTCTTTTTTTTTTTTTTTTTTCTCTAAGCAATGCTTCATCACCTTTTGTCATAGTTTACACAATTTTGAATATCTCTCGTTTTAAAATGTATGAATCGAAATTCTCCTCTTCTGCTCGTGTGGGTTCTTAAATCTCAAATTTAATAGTTTAGTGAGCCAAATGAACCTTGTTTTCCTTCTCATTTCAAAACTTTATTGTAACTATTATGTTGATAATAAACTAATTTCAAAATAGACAAAAGAAAACTCAGTGAAACATTGGTTTTAATAAAATTTAAGCTGAAATATTTTTTTGGTTCTTAATTTTATTTGTAAGTTTCAGTTTGATCCTTTAAACAATTCTTTTATTCCTTCATGTTTTAAATTTGGGTCAAGTTGGTCATTTTAAGATAGTTATCGTTTTTTTTATTCTAAGATACATTTTAAACCATTTTTTTTATTGATTCAGGGGATGAAATTAATTCTACTTGATTATAGAACCCAACTGATGTTCAAACAAAAAAGGGACATAAACATGATGAAAATTGAGTCCCTGGAACAAACAAGATTTTTAAATCCAGTATCAGATTCCTTTTCGGTGTTCAAGAGACTCAATTTTACGTGAATTTCATGGCTTTTACGACTGTTTTTTGTTCAAACACCAGCTGAGTCCTATACGAAGTAGGTGAATCTAATAGGACAAGTTTCATGTCTGGAATCAGTTATAAAATGATTAAAAATCCTATCTTGAAATTGACAACGACACTTATTTTAAATTATTTAAGGACCAAATTGGCACAAATTTGAAAGTTAAGGACCAAAATGAATTTTTTAAAAGATAAAAGGCCAAACTGGATCTTATAAATAAGATAAAGGACCGAAAGTATAATTTAACCTTAAATTTATTACTCAATAACTGAATAATAAGAATAATTTATTGTAGCTATGAAAATGTGGGGGCCTTAGTAGTCATCGGAGCATTATTAGGCTATTAACATATTTTTTCTATGGCCTTACACCTGGGCTGCCTAATTAAATGTCTTGCTTGTTCTTAAATACTTGTAGTTAAGAGTCACTGATCAATATTTATTGCATAAAATGAAAAGTCAATTGCTTTATAGCCATGCAACCATAAAGTTTAGGTGTGATGGATATTAGAATGAAAGGAACTGCTAAGTAATTGTGACAAGGGTAGTGCCCTAGAACTTGTATTTACTAAAGTTGTTAGATCAACGTTAGTTTGATGATGATTGAAAAGATAAACCTGTTATTCATTGATGCTAATAAATTATGTTCAATTTGATGGTTTCATTCTATAAAACTAGGGACTAATTGGAATTCTGATTCTATTTTGCAGTTATTTTCTTTCATTGAACTCCATGTTGAACCCTTCGATGTGGTTTGTGATTTGTTGGTCAGCAGATATCTTACTGTTTCTGAAAATTTAGGTGGTTTTGTTGACTTTCCAAAATAAGCCCTCAGGACTTTCGATTCCTATCTTATTGCATTAAAATTATAATTCTTAATCTGTTCTGGAGGGCTTTTCACTTATCAATGTGTGGATGCTTGATCAGGTGTTCTAAACTAATTTTATTTAGACTTAATCAACATTTTGAAACCTATTTCTTATATTAGCAGATGGTTTTAAATCTCTCTAAAGTGACCCTAAAACCCTTTTCACTGGTGAAATGAAGTATTGTTTGTTTTTCTATTTGAACGAATCCTTGATCACGCTGTTTTGATCTTTCTTTTTTTGCCCTCCTCTCTGGACACATGTAACTGTTGATGTCATTTTTTTCTTATTTTGTGTTTGCAAGTTTGGTTTTGTGCCATTTGCAAATTTGATTTCTTAAGCTTTTGGACTTACTAATATAGATGCCCACTACAAGAGCTAAATCTCCCAAACTTGGTCGTAAGAAGAGTTCAACAGTTTCAGAGTCAGAAGGAAACACTGGCAATAGTGCTCGACAAGGTCGATTAAGTCTGGATGAGAAAGTATCTCAGACTAACCTCACCAAAGGAGTTACTCCTGTTCACCAAAAGAAGCCACAACGAAAGTCTCTTCCTCCTCGACTGACTTCTGAAAAGACCAGTTCTTCCAATCGGACCCCATCTAAGGCATTGAATGATGACAAAACCTCCTTATCAAGTGTAACAACTGAAGTTACCACCTTATCCATTTCAACTGGGGAAGTGAAAGTTGAAATCACTGAAGAGAGCAATGTCTTATTGGATGAGTCAAGTAAAGATCTTCCTCTGATTGTAGAGCCAAGTGAAGCAAAGACACCTGCTGCGAATGGTGATTTAGCCATTGAAGAGAAACCGCAACAACTCATCTTGGCACAAGAACCCATAGTGGCAGAGCTCTAAGCAAACAGAAGGAACAGGACCAAATATTATTAACTATCAGATCATATGACTGAGATTATTTAACAATGAAGGCTTGCAGAATTCCTTTGTGGTTTTTGATGTCATTTTGTCCAAGCAGCATTGTTTCTTGTGTTTACTCCTAAAGCTTGCTGGTTTTGTCCTTGTGATTTTCTGCTCTTCATCCAGCAATGTATGTAACTATTTCTCAGGTTGTGGTTCTAGCTGATGTTATTTTAACATGTAACATTTGTCTGTTTAGTTAATATGTCGGCGAAAATTTTGAGGAAGTTAGCGACCGGTGGCTCAGTCACATTTTGAAACAAGCTGTGTTGTGGACACTCTTCATGAGCCATATGATTGTGTTATAGCTTTGCTCTGTCTAATGCATGAACTTTCACTTCTGGATTCTACCATGTAACCGCTTATGCTCAAGCAACTCAAGCAAATAAATACTTCTACTTTTAGAGTTCATTATGATTCTCCCCTTGTTCTTGTAGTAGTTTTGACCAGTTTTCAATCAATTCTCTGAAGTTGTTTCATTGAAACGCTCGGTCGTTCATTTTCTCAATGACTCATGACTCCTTCCATTAGAGACCATTACTTGCTCCAGCCCTTCCCCTTAAGTATTTTATCTCAGCTGTTAATGGTGTTACTTGTTTCACTCGAGTGATATAAGTGTATATTGTAGTTCATGCTTCACAGTCAAGTGATTAAAACATAAATTAACTTCCCCTTAAATTGTTAAGCTTTGGTCTTAGATTACAAGTAGTTGATTAGGCGATTATAGTTTCGTTAGATGAATCATTACATGTTAGTTATCAGTTACTTATTTCTAAAGTGTAATTTCAATTGTAACACTGCTACTCATTCCATCTTTCATTCTCACTTTGTTCAGGGCTTCTTCATTTTCCAACATCTTTCCAATGAACTTCTACATGATCCTCTTCTCATTGTCCGTGATCTTATTGACTTCGGCGTTTGACCTTGTCCTTCCAAAACTTTTGATAGCAGTTATTCTGCAGCATCTAACCCCATTTTTACCTTATGGATTTACTAGATAAATTGTTTTATCAGTACTGTTTTTAGCTCTCCTCAAGCACCTTCAATCAACCATGGGAACACTTCTTATGATGCATGGATTACTTTACAACGTGCTTTCTCCAAAAGTTCATCAGTCATTCATCAGGTCTTTGAGTCACCTAAACAAATAAATAAAAAAGTAATCATTTTTTCTCCTTACATTAAATTTGAGGCATGAGAAGATTAATTTTTCTTATATTTCTCGTAAAAAAGTTTAAGGTTTAAACATTCTTCATCCCTACTAAATTATTAAATTTTGTTTTTGATTCCTAATCATTAATTAATTGTTTTTTAAACAATAATTTAATGAATGTGCTACTTTGAGTTCTTTAAGCATAAGTGGTATTAAACCATTGTTGAACTTCTACATAATACAAATTTGGTCAAAAGTGTAGTTTTAGTATAGTTGATTATATTATTACTAATACTATATTCATAACACAATCGTCTTATATCTCAGTCACAAACCAGAAGCAAAATTTATCCTTTGAATCAAATTTGAGGTATAAAATGATTATTTATTATTATAGTTTTTACAAAAATATTAAGGTAAAAAATTAAACAAGTATATGATTAGTACTAATACCTATTACATGTCAAGTTTGGAAGCTGCATAATATATTGGTTGTCCCACTTCACCTTTATCTGTATGTTTTGTTATTGGCAGGGTTATGTAGTTGTGACGAAGAGTAGTGATGGTGTGTGTGCCCAAACACAAATTTAATTAATGAACTAGTTTGGATTTCAAGAGCTTTTGTGGTTTTTGGTTCTGAACTAACCTAGACTACACAAATTTAATAAGAAAAGTACAATACATGTATATGGGTTTTTCAATAATGTGGTTGTTTTATTATTAACATCATATTCATCATACATAAGACAACTTTCAACCACAAAATAAAAAACGAAGTAAACATATAATAGGATACTGTCATTTTCTTCTTTTTAAGTCATCATTTTTTTTCTTTAAGATCAAATATGAGGTGTGTGAGAGGACTATAATATATATATATATATATATATATATATATATATATGATAGAGAATGATTGGTCAAAAGAAAAGCTTTTGATTCACCGTCCTCCTTCACAACCATAGAAAAATTTCACTAAATAATCAAATAAATTGTTGACTAAATTGTAAGTACATACGATCATAGTCCTTAGATATTTTGCCTATTGGCAATAACTATTGTTCAACAAACTTAACGATATTTTTGAATGTGAAGGTTGAGGCATTATCATTTTTTTATGACAAATTAGCTATCATAGTGACTATAAGAACTTACTTGCTTACTTAATTATGCTTTAAATTTCTAAAGGTGAACCTGAGTTTCATTGTTCAAATTAAAAGAAAATAATTGTTTAAATTTAAAATATATATATATATATATATAATTTTAGTATTTAAATACTAATTTAGAATTTTGTTAAAAAAGATGAAGTGAATCTAAGTTGCTTTGGTTGATAGATAATGAGTTGTTTGAGTAGTGGTGGTAGCACATGTCCTTTTACAAATGGTGTACAGTGTTTTGAAACCACACACCATAATTACAAGTTGGCTTGTGAGAATGCATGTGCCATTGTACAAACTCTCACCCTTAGCCTTCGCATCTTCCTCGTCCCATCACGGATCGTCGCATACTAAGCGTGCGTGTGGTTAGACTAGGAAGTGCATCTGAGGGGAGCGAAATCAAAGGAAACGAAGAAATAGATGTTTGGAGAAAGTACCGAGAAATGAAGTTAATATAATAAATTTTAAAAGATTGTAAAATTATATATTTATAAAATAATTCAATTATTTTTATTATTATAAATTAATTTTAATTAAAAGTTAAATCATAATTTTATTATTATTTTATAGATTTAACGTTATTATAATTACTTTTCAATAGATTAAATATTAAATATACTATTTTATCTAACAATTTAATAGTATTAGAAACACAATTAACGGATGAAATTTAGAATACAAAATAGAAGTCAAATGCGTATACCCCGGTCAAGTACAGCACTAAGTAAAACATGGGAAGGGACCAAATTTTATTTCATTATTTTCATAGAATAAACATACAGTACCAGGGGCATATAGAGGTTACAATGAAGAGTTCCAAAAAATGAAGCCTAAAAAAGTAGGGCTTGGTAGTAAAAAAACAACTCATCCCCCAAAGGGAAAGAATTGTGATGACAGACCTGTACAATGGCCTGCCATAGCCAAAACCCTGACTGAAGAGGAAGGCTTCATAACCCTGAACTGCCAAAGTAACCACCACCACCACCACCACCACCACCACATAAACTGGAACTTAGCCCCAAACAACACGCACTGGACAGACTCGTTACATACTGCTGCAAAGAAACAAAGACAAAGGGCACACATGGTGGCAAAACCGATACAAAGCATAGCTAAAAACATCAGGTGCCAACACCACAAAGGAAGATACCTAAAACTCCACAACCCGGTAACTATTGCTCACAGAGAAACACAGTCTTTAAAAGTGGCATCTCACTGATAGAATGAATGCCAAAAAGCTTTCAACAGATTTCCCATTAAAGGAAACCTGCAAAAATGGGGTTTCAAACATAACTGTATCCTCTGGAAAAGGAGAACCGGGTAGTGGATGACAAAGATCCATCGCGAATGAACCCAAAAACACTAACGAGCAACACTAACTATAAAAGCTGAGGCATTTCCTGTTCAGTAGAGGATGTCACAAGTCCAGAGATGTTCCTGAAGTTTGCTGACACCTCGGCTGCTGATTGCACTGCAATGCTTGATATTCAATCCTGCAAGAGATTGACCCAGTTTTTTCAATGCGGGCATGCTCTTCTCTGAAACCGAGGTACAACCTGCCAAAGAAAGTACCTCCAGGCTGATCTGATTTCCGCGTGCAATAGCTGCAATACCGGCATCAGTGATAGCACACTTGGAAACATCAAGATCATACAGCATCGGGCAATTGCCTGCAATTGCCATCATGCTAGCATCGGTGACTCTTCTACAACCATCAAGGCATAGCACCTGAAGAGACCATCCATGTGAATTCACAATAGGCAAAACTACTCTGTCCGTCACATTTATACATCCCCTTAGATTAACTGTTGTCAGACCAGTTTCAGAACACTCCAGCAGTGGAAGAAACCCTTCGTCTGTTACTCTCTCAAGTCCACTCAATTCAACATGCCTAAGCTGAGGACACAGTTTTCCAAGTAAAGCAAGATTAGCATTGCCAAATCCAGGGCAGTCACGAATTGTTAAAGACCAAAATGATTCACAAGGAGACATTGCCGGTAAATCCGTGTTCAGATCTTTGATCCCATAGCAGCTAATCAGATTAAGAACCTTCAGTTTGGAAGCACAGTGAAAAAAGATGCCAAAAAGCCCAATTTGGGTAATCCTGTGGCACTCCTGCAATTGTAGGCTCTCAATTGATAGAGCATCCCTGGTAAATGAAACCAACCCCTTGTCTGACAGAAATGCACACTTACGAAGCTGGAAGTTCTTCACATTTGGACAACCCTTTCCAATAGCTCCGATCCCTATGTCTGTCAATCCTTGGCAGCCTTCGATTGTGATTGAATTCAGTTTCTGCAGTCCATGGCCATTACCCATAACCCAGAACCCTTTCTCACTGACATTTGGAAGGCAACTTAGGACAAGATCAGTGACTTGAAAGCCATAATGCCCAATCATTGCTAGAGAGAGATCAGACACCATCAACGACTCAAGTTTCACCTTTGATAGAACATAAGAAGCTGAAGATATGAGGCCACAAACTCCCTGATCACCAACTCCGGAGCAACCCTTGATTGATATAGACCTTAGTTTGGGACACAACTTCCCAATAGCTTGTAGACCTGTGTTACCAATGTTGGGACATGATTCAATTGATAACTCAGCCAGATTTGGACAGTTCTTGGAGACTGCAATTAAAGTCTTGTCAGAAATATTGGGACACTTGCAAAGGTCAAGCTTCTCTAACTTATGACACCCGCTAGCAATCTCAATTAGGCCTTCATCATCAACAGTAGCAACATCGAGCACAGAGAAAGCCTTTAGAGAAGGGCATCCATGAGCAATGGCCTTGAGACCTACGTTAGTCACCCCACGACCAGAATTGCATCCACGAATAGTAAGCTTCCCCAGCCCTCCTCGAGAGGCTGTTCCAACAGCAATGGCAGCAAGTCTAACATCTGTTGCCTTCTTTCCCTCCAAGGTTCGGGATAGATATCCTTTGTTGCTAAATCCCTCATCATCATCACCACCCACATTATCATCTCCAGTACTTTCATTGCTGCAGATTTCATTCTTGCAAATACTGCTTAGAAGCATAAGCCAGCGCTTGGACACAGAAGCACAGACGCTCCTATCTTGGCCAGCAGGCAACCTTCTAAGGATCTCAAAGAGGCACTCATCTGGCAAATATTCAATAGATGTCTTCTGCTTCTGCTCATCAAACCATTCTCGATTGATATCAAATGAAACACTGACGCGAGATCTCTTCTGAAGAGGAAAGTAATCAACTGAACGGCCAAGAGACAAAAAGAGACATGGTTCCTTGGGGTTAGGATATATTCGACCCCCAGGGCAAAAATCATCATTCCCTGAAAAGAAAAGAAAAAAGAATTACGCTCAAGGTCAAGATCGCAACAAAACTACGCTTAAAACACACCAACAAAACGTAAATTTCCACAATTAAAACCATAGAAAGCATCTGTTATATGAGCTACAGTTTTGAACATACAAAAGAAACCAGATATATTCGTGAAGCATCTAAAGGCAGCAATTGCCTCAGGTCAACTCCGAAAAATTTGCACAACTTACAAGAGTAACCACTCAACAGTTGAACCTTCTCCCAAGTGATCTCAAGAACAAGATCCAAAGACTACTACAAACAAAAATCACCCTTGTACACAAGATTAACTACTCAAAAGTTGAAACTTACTGTTATATGTTCTAAAAAAAGGATCCAATTTTCATGGAATATCAAAAACTGCTAAAGAAAACCATTTGGCCAATCCAAACTAAAATCATACCACTCATCAGATCCACCAAGAAAGACAAAGATTCAAAGAATTCATCACTTAAAACCCAAATAATAATCTTTGACCAACCAAACAAGAAAAAAACATTTAAGGCAACCTCCGAAAATAACCACACACCCCACAGCCAGTTCAAAAAAGGTACCTGAAAAGCTGAAGACTTGAGACATGGGCACAGTTCAAAAAACCCCGGGAGGTGAAATCTGGTATGTTCCACACAAAAGAAGGGTTGAAAGATAGCGCAGAAGAAGAGGGCAACGACGAAGAAGAACTCGTGAGAGCAAAAATGCATGAGGGAGAAGGAGGGAGAAGATGGAAACCCTATGAGATAGGGCAAAAAAAAGAGAGAGAGAAAGTGTGGGAAAGAGAAATGAAGGGCTTGGGTTAGCCAAAGCGAAGGCTTTTATTGAAAGTGAAAACAAACAGATTCGGATGCACTGAATGGGAACGTTCCCAAGTGCAATGTATCTGAACACACAAAGTGGGGTTTCTTTTCTTTGTATTATTCTTCCACCAAATGAATACCAGAAACCACACACACTCTGGTTTCCCCTTTCTATATCTACCTTTTTTTTCTCTTCATTATTTCATTTGGAAAATTTTATATCTGCACCATTTATTCTTTCTAAACTCTTAAAATATTTAATAAAATAATAATATTTTTACCTTTATAGTTGATTAATCTCAAATCATTCTTGCCAAATGAACAAATATACTTATTGATTTTTTATTAGCTTATGTTCAAAATAAATAAATCCACATCTTAAAAATAAATTTTTACAACATTAATTTTACAGGCCTTCTTTAAGGAATTTCATAAGTGTTAGATAACTTGGCACAATTTATGTTTCATGCATATTTATATTTTATCTGATTCTACAATTATTTAATTTATCATATTAAGAAAAGTAATTAGTTTACTAGACAATGATGTTTTTTTATTAAATTTATATTATTAAAACTATTTTTACCATTCATACTTTTCTCTTTTTTAAATTTTTATTAATATAAATTTTCTCTAATTTAAAGTGTTTTAATCTGAAAGAGTAATTAAAATGTACTATAAATAAGGTTTTCAAAAAAATAAAAGCTTTGATTAATTTCTCATTTGAATCTTATAAGAATATTAAAAAAATCATAAAAAAATATTTATTGCTTAATAAATCCACTGCATCAAATTAATGTATTAAAGAACTCATTATTCGAAATCAATATTAGAAGTGTTGACTAAATACACAATTAACATATTAGAACATCTGTAATATGTCCTTACCTAAGTTGGTATTGTTTAATAAAATTTTCTATTAGAGTATGTTGTTTAATTGACTTGTAGAGAAAACATAAAATTTAAGGTGACTTAAGTTAAATGTCCTCTTAAATGATTTTGACATTAGAATATTTTTTCATAAAAAATTATAATTTATATAATATTTTTCAAATTTATAGATATTAAAAAAATAATTCATTTAATAGTCTAGTCTTGCAATCTCTTTAAATCTGATAATTAGTACACATTAAATTTGTAGCATGATCCCTAAGATGTTAGATGGAAAATTTATTGTCATATATTTACACACTTCCAAATAAGGAAACACTCTTACATTTTGAATTACACATTTCTTATCTTAATCCCCCACAAAAAAAAGGAATTTTGATACTGACATTAAATATCTGTATTAATAAACATTAATAAATGTAAATATAGAAAAATTAAGTTCATTTTCATAAGTATTATTTATAGGACAAACTTAATAAACATGGAGTCATAAAGAAAAATTAAAAAGTGAATTATTTTAAGAAATAAATTAAGGAGGTTAGTAAATGTATTCACTTTTACAAGTATTTATTTCTAGATCAGGCCTGATGAACTAAAAACATAAAGAGAAAAATTTTATATTTTAATAAAAAAAACTAATGAAGTTCATGAATTCATTCCTTTACAAGTATTTAATTATAGAGCAAGTTCAATGATCATGTAGTCATAAATAAAAGTTTATTACTGAAACAAATTCAGGAATTAATTCATTTTAAAACTTTGATTCACAAGGAAGGTTGAATGAATTAGGGTCAATAGGTGATTTTGAGGGACAGTGACTTAGGAATCATGATTGAAGGAAATTAAATTATTCAAACAACTTGTCTTTGTTTAATTTACCAAGGAAGGGTAGAGGAAACAAGTTGAAAATAAAAAAGAGAAAAAATAATAAAAAACGAAATGACTTCTTAAGTTGTTTAGTTGTATTAAAAAATGGAAAGACATTTACAAGTATTTATTTACAAGGTGGGTGAAATCATCATGGTAAAGGACAATTTAAAAACTGAGACATGTTAAAGAAATAAATTAAAATAAATTATCATTTAAAATATTTTAGTTTTATGAAATAAAAATAATATATTTTTTCCAATGAAAATCTTGTTATATTTTTGAATTGATAACAGAGTTAATTTATCCAGTATTTATTGAGACATTTGCTTTTCGTACAAAAAATAAATTCTATTTATAAAAACTCCCTTGGTTGAAGTAACACTAACTAAAATCCTTATATACAGTGTTATTGATTGTAAAAGAATTGAGTTTTAACACTGAGTACTGTAATTGCAAGATCAATTTTTATTTATATAACTTCTTTTAAAAAAATAATTTAGAAATCAAATATAATATCATAAATTATAATATCCAAAAATGTATACCTATACAGTACGTGTAAACGTGCTCATCTATTTTAATATGTTGATATATATATATATATATATATATATATATATATATATATATATATATATATATATATATATATATATATATAT
>Ga0209489_100259_pt1 | contig 90572 bp, 35 predicted proteins | sample SiratrowhiteBW_FD_187527 | JGI IMG/M metagenome (GOLD analysis project Ga0209489, IMG submission 187527) | Root nodule microbial communities of legume samples collected from California, USA - Siratro white BW (SPAdes) (version 2) | ecosystem: Host-associated > Plants > Roots > Nodule | place...
ATATATATATATATATATATATTTGTGTGTGTGTAAAGTAATTAATAATTAGATAAAAGATAAGAATATAAATGTTAAAACATAGTTAATATTGTCTTCAACTTTAGAAATACAGTTAAATAAAAAGAAAATATTTTTAAAAATTAACGTTTAAAAGGAAATGAGGAAAGTACATGAAATAGAAGTATCAGTTTTTTTAAAAAATGTGGGTTTCACTTGGTAATTATTACAATTTAGTATAAAATAAAAGAAAGGTAAATTGATTAAAATTGAGAATTAATTGTGAAAATAAATAAGAACTACAGAATAAAATTACTATTTTCTTTCTATGTCTTTTTTTTATTTTTATGGTAACTATGTTCAATTAAAATCATTAAATTCTTTATTGATTATTTTGTTTAAATAAACTTATTCTCAATTTAAGTTTCTCCTAAATACAAAAATAACTCAAATATAGCTATTAAACATTTGAAAGGAAAGTTAAAAAGAAAGTACTAAATACACGTTTATTTAGTCGTTAATCCTCCCAGGCCAATAATATATAATTTAGTATAAAAACGTATTTATTCAAAGTTATGAACTCATAACATTAGATCAGAAAATAAAAAAGAAATATCATATATCATTAATTATAATCTCATTTTAATTCATAGATAACAAATTATATGAATGGTCTTTTAAAGAAGTTTTAAAAATTAAAATAAATTAAAATTTTATGCTCTCCATACATTGATTATTAAGAAGTAATTTCATTTTTGTTACAATTATAAACAAATTTATCATGGCTAACTCAATGAACTATCCTTATTTTTTTTAATTATCGCATTATTTAATTTTTTTATTTTTTTTAACTTCCATTTATAAAATCGATTTTCATATATATGCTTTTATTTTATTCAGATGTAAAAACGTATAAAATATTCTTTACATTTACTTTACTAAAGTAATAACAAATTATTATATTATAAAAAAAACTTAAATAACATACAAAAAAGATTGTAACTTTCTTAATAATTGTTTGTGAATTAATGGTCAAAATCTTATGTTTACTGTGAAAGTATTTGATTTTACCAAAGCAATCTTTGTCTGACAAACTTATTATAGCAAAAACTATAAATTATTATTCGATGCTGTTGAAACTAATTAATTTATTTCATTACATAAAAGAAACTAATTTGTTTTTCCATATCTAGAATATGCATTCCCAGGGGATTTATTTATTATACTCTCGAGAATAAAAATAAGTTTTATTGATTTGAAAAATATTTACTAAATTATAGATAGTTTAATTAAATATAATTATCACTTAAAATATTTATTTTTATGATTATATTTAAAATAAAATTTATTTTATTATTAATTAATACTAACTAGTTTAACTACTTTTACATATTTTTATAATTATATATTTATTTTTCACAAAAAAAAAGAACTTGGGACAATGTTATTTTGGTGGATAGATATTAATAGTGTTTTATAGATAGAAAATTTAAATGAAATAATTATTTTTACAGAGAATTTGAAGTACATTTTAATAAAATATGTTATTTAGATAAAAAAATAAAATTATATATTTTACTTGAATAATTAAATTATTTAATTATTTAAAATTAAAAAAAAATTAAGTTTCATGTAATTAAAAATATGAAATTATTTGTATTTTCAAATTCACGCTCTTTTCATCGTTTTTTAGGACATTGTAAGATTGGTTAAAACCAATACATTATTGAAATAATTATTTTTAGTTGATATTTATTAGAACTTTTTATTGATATTTTCTAAAAAATATTTTTTATTTTAATTTTTAGACTTATTTTTTATTGTTAGAAATTATTAATATTTTTCGCTGGATATTATAAAACTTTTCGGCCAATATTCAGAAATTAGTTTTTGGTAAAACAGGTACTATTTTTTTTTTAATTTACGTCCATTATGAAATGTTATATTTTGTGAATAACTTATTAGATTTTATTTTTTTTGTAATGTTGATTGTGAAATTTTCATCTAACATTAGCTAAAATTACCTTTTACTTATCTTCTTTAGGAAAATTATTACTAACATTTATTGAAAAGTCGATAAAAAGTTCATCAACATCGTAAAAGCAACTCTAATGTACATCAGCTAAACAATTGTAATTGACACAAAATGTAAACAATGATAATTTACATTAATCAAGAAAAAAATTTCATCAATATCAATGAAAAAATATTAAAATTTTGATCAAAAGGTAACATTAATTAAGATCACCTAAGATGTTAATGTTCGTACTTTTTAAGTATTAATAATTATTTAATATTTAAATAATTTTTATATTCGATAGTTATCTAAATATTTTATTTAAAAAATTAAATTTTGGTAAAAATTTGAAAATAAATCAATTTGAAATGAGATTAATTTAAGTTTTATGTATTTAAATATCTTAAATTTTGTGATTTTTTTATATAAAATTAGTATAAAACAATTTTCTTATAAATATTCTACAAGCATAAATTTATTTGTCATGGAACTAAATTTGTACACTAAACTATATTGCCTAGTTTGAAAAAGAAAATGAAACTCATTTGTTTGTATTTTATATTACTATTATTATTGTATATTTCTTTCTATTATTATTATTTTATATTTCTTTTGAATACAATTTGTCATTGTTTAAACACTTTTAATGTGCTGCACAAAGAAACTGCATAAATTGGCAAGAAACGTACTCGTTAGTAACCATTAATTACAATAAATTATCGATAAATTATCATCATTACAAATAAGAGTAAATGAAAACTGGTTTTAATAATATATGCAATGTCATATAAATTCAAACTGTTATTTACAAAAATCATATGCCATTAGAGTTACACCCTCTTCATTTTGCTATGTTCAAATATGTTGTTTACAGAAACTAAAAATTATAATTATTTTTACAGTATCTAAAATAGAATATCACCAACAATTTTACAATAAAATAATTAAATATTTTATAAAAACGATAAAATAAATAATACTTAAATAATCAAAGACCTGCTAAAAATAAAAACTCGAACATATAAAAATGTATTTTTGAGTTTTAAAATTATTAAAAAAAATAGGGAGACAATCCCCACTATAAATACTTATTATACCAAAATCCTACAAATTAACTTTTGAATAAACACTTATTTTGCGTATAGTTGAATCTAATATTGTGAGGCACTCGTGTTAATAGGTTGATATTGTCTCAAGCTTTTCTTTCTCCAAGCTCATAATATTAATCGTAACTTCATAATTTTTAAAATGATTATTTTACTCTTTATAAACTTAAATTTGTAAAAATAATTTTGAGATTAGTCTAAATAAATTTTTGAAATTTTCAAAACGTGATTTTTTGAAATAGAATTTATATAACAGAATTTTCAAAATTAAATTTTTGAAACAAAATTTCTGAAACAAAATTTATGAAACATCTAAAATATATTTTAGAACCAGTTTTCCATCATAATGAAATTTCCAGAATATTTAAAATACGTATTAAAAAAAATTCAGAAATTAAATTTCTAAAACAGATTTTTAAAAACATAAATGAGAACTTCTTGTTCCTTTCAAAGGGTACATGATGGCAGCGTAGTAATAACGACGGTGTAGGAAGTAAAAGCCTATTGTCTCAAGTCCTAGAGATTGCGCTTTTTGTTGGGCTGGGCTTTATCATTATCATTTTCTCTTTTCAAGTGTGAAATTTTATATTAATTAAAAAATCTATATAAACTCAATTACCCACATGATTTTGTTATTTATTTATTTATTTATTTTGTTTAATTTAATCGTTATTAATAAAAAATTTGAAAGTCTCACAATTTAAAAAAATTATAATAATATAATTTTTTCGAGGTATAATAAAGTCTTCCAATACCCTTATTGAAATTTACACAATTAATCTATAAATATACACTATATCTAAATCAAAATAAAAGTTTAAAAAATATTTAGATTTACATAAATGTACCCATATAACATCATAGAAACATTTTATCTCGTCCTATAACGCTATCAAAATGTCGTGACTGACTCGTACGAGTGAACGGTTTCTTTCCATGCATTTGACTATAGCATCCACTCATATCAAAATCTGCAAAACAAAATATATGTTTGAGAGAAATTAAGTTTAATGGGTTGGGGAGTACTGCATAACGCCATGATTTAATCTAGTGGGTTAGTAAAGCATTCAAGTCAAACTAATATTACACAGTGGATTAAGGACATTGATTATGAAATTAAAAGATTAAAGTTTTCTAGTGAAATGCATAGAAACTTCTTATGATTTTTTAAACGTGTTTGTTTCTATATATAAGTTTTAAGAGAAAGAAATATTATTAATTTTTCAACCGTTAACCTAGTTAACAAAACTCTAAAACTTATATGTGGTGGCAGCCATCTTTTAAAATTTATTTGACAATATTTTCATTTATATTAAAGAATATAAGATTGTCTGGTGGTAGGAATTTTGCCAATATATATGAGCATCCTTGACCGGAAGTTTTGAAATGAAATAGTGGATCATTAATAAGGGTATAGTATCTTCCCATAATCAAGTAAACATTTATTTACCATTAAATATTAATTATGGGATAAATATTAACTATTAACGAAACTTTATTCAAGTTTATACTTTTAGAAGAGAAGAAAGGATACAAAGAAGGGACAAACCTATATAAAAAGCCTCATCATCCATTAGTTGAAAAACCTAACTAAAAAAAATAGTTGAATATAAACTCAAGAAATCCATTTCATGTTGCTGTGGAAATAGAATGTGCTTCCGGTATGACAAGTTGGAAACCCTATTTTATGAGGTAACCATGAAGACCACATGCATTGTCATTAGTCAATATCATGTTTTTATGTAAATCAATATTTTTTATTTAGAGATAAAGTGAAGCATCCCAAAATATAGAAGAGATTAAAGAACAAATACCCCATACCCCTTATACTCGCATAACTAAATGGAAGATTATGTTTAATAATTTATTTATTAAGTGTATTTTGTCATACCTTAAAAATAAACATATCATATAAATATGAGAAAAAAAAACCTATTTTTATTTGAGGTATTAATTTTGAAGTTTGTCTTAGGCCTCAATCATAAGTTATGTTGGGTGGCTTTCTTGGCCTGAATCATAAATTATGTTGGGTGGCTTATTTGGGACGAATTTACTTTGATAACTCTAGGTCACGCTTAAGTGAAGTTGGGCTAGGCTAAACTTAAGTCATAATGAGTGGGGTCAAACTCATGTCAAGTTAGGTTCAATCATAGTCATGTTAAGTTAATTCAGTTAGTAATGAGATTAAGTCAAATTGAGTCAAATTAGGCTTAGGTTGGTCAAGTTAGACGAGTCTAAGTTGGGATTAGACAAAGTCTAGATCAAATCAAGTTAGGTAAAATTCGAACTAAGTTGGGTGAGACCTAGGTCAAGTTTTGGTTTTTTGTGTTGGTAGTTGTGTGACACTCTTCTTAATTAGAGTGTATTGTACAAGGGTTGGAACACCCCTTAAGTGTTTTTTTTATTTTATTTATTCATTGTTATTCAAAAAAAAAAAAAAACAGGTTAGAGAGAATTGGAGTCAGGCCGAGACAGATCAAGGCTGGTTAAGTTGAGTTAAGTTGATTTTTATTCAAATCTAACCGAGTCAGTCCAAATCATCGTTGATTCATTTATGCTAAATTAACTCAAACTCAAATTCCACCAAAATATATAAATTATAATGAACTTAATTATATATATGTTGTTAATCCAATATGACTAATTATGTTATATATACAATAAATCAATTATGTCAAAATTGTTTTAACTTTATATGACTAATTATTTGACTTCCATAATTACTGAGCTTTCATAATCAATTAAAAATATATTATTTTTTTCTTTATTTTTTATTTTAATAAAAATAAATAAATTAATAATAATAATTATTATTATTGGCGGGAGGTTTCTTTCGTATCAAGAGTGTGGTGGGGAGGCCAGGGAAAGACGGATTGGATCAAGAGTGGAACTCAATCTCATTTAGTTAGAAAGGTTCTGAATGGAATCTTAAGTAGGGGGCTTAGCCCGCTCGCCTACCAATCAAAGAGGCTGAGAGTAAGCGTAAGCTCTTCGATGGAGAAGATCAGTCGCCTTGAACGGGCAGTTAATAAGTTGAGTAGGGACATTAGAATGGTCTTAATTCTTGATTCTTTAGACAATTAGAAAAAAAATATTGAGACAATTATGAATTCCATTAAGTTTCCCTTACTTGATCAAACAACCCAAAATTCAGTTATTTCAACTACATTAAATGATTTTTCAAATTGGTCAAGATTATCCAGTTTATGGCCGCTTCTTTAAAATTATCAAAATAAATAAAATAACTTTTCTTTCCATTTATTTATTTTTAACCAAACACATTTTTCTTCCTATCTCTTATCCTCTTTTTTTCTCTTACACTATAGAGGTGTTTATCCCTAGCAAAGCAAATTACGTTGTGTGCCCAATACGCACTCTTTTGTTATACTTTATTTCCTGTTTCTTTCCCTTGGAAAATTAAGACTCAAAGTGGAACAAAAGGAAGGTGATATATAATGAAGAGATGATGAAATTATCCTTAGTCTTATCTAGTCAGACTCAGCACACTAAAGAGACATACATTCTTCATCCTAAAGAATCCACAAAGCATATTCGGAATATGTGTGAGACACATTATAAGGTTGCTAACTGTAGTTGAAGATATGAACCATGTTGGAAATTAGTGGGTTATATCTCTACATTAGCAACAAGTATTAACTCAGTGCAAGTGTAAAATGGATTCATCTTCCATATTTGGAGAGAGAACAAGACTTGTTCCATTTTCTAGTGGAATGGCATGCATGGATGAGGTGCACACTTCAATGTTCTTTCGGTGCATGGATCATAAATCATGTTATCCATAAAGGGATTGCAACTTTGTGGTTTGATCAAGAAGGCAGAGAGAGACAAATTGATATGGAAAACATCTCAGACCATCACCATTTGTATTTCTTGATTGAAACATCAAAGGGTTGAAAAAAGAAAGCGTTGAATTGCGTCAATAATTATCTGTAGGGTTCATGTTTTTGTCCATACGTGGATTACACCTATGGGATTTTCAAATATCTTATTAGATAAGTAGTTGCATGGTTCTATATTAGAGTAGAATAAATATTCAAATCGTTTACGAGTGTGGTAGTTCACAGACATTTGATTCAAATTTTTACATATTTTTTTCCGCATCCAGCATAAAATAAAAGTTTGTGTGTGCATGTTAAATATCAGAGGGTTTAAATTAATACAATTTTCTTTGTATATAAATTATAATAACCATCTTAAATGAAATAAAGGAGTCTTCTTCAAATAATACTTTCGAAAGAATTGTTCTATAAAACGAACATTTTAGAAACTTTATAAATATCTTTTTCCATATATTGTTTTTCATATTCATTTCAAAAATGAATTATAATATTTAAAAAAATATATCAATAATTAAAAGTAATATTGCAGCAAATAACTAGGTTCTTCTAGAACTAATGCTTAAAGTTTAAGATTATTAAAATCTTTAAAATAGAGTCACTTTTGAAACTGAATATATTCATCAGGTTTTTATCCTTAAAAAATATTTAGTAAGTTGAAATAAAATAAAATTACTAAAGTTATAATTTTTAAGCAATATATACTTTTAACATTGATGATAATATATCTCATAAAAAAATTCTTCATCCAAATATATAAAATAAATATGAAGAACCGGTTCAAATATAGTTTTTAAGATAAATATATTAAAAATATTTATAAATTAAAATGTTGTGATTTAATTCAAATATAATTCAAACAAACTAAAAATATTCATATTATACATTTCACAATAATGTATTATAATTAATAAAAGTTAAGTTAACCCCACATAAGAGTATTATATTCTAATTGAGTTCTACACAAAAATGTGTGCTCGGCATAGCTCACACTCAAGAGCATAGTACTCAAAATAGCGTTCTACACAAAAATGTGTACTCGGAATAGATCACACTCAATAGCATAATACTCAAAATAATGCATTTGGTATGTGCACAACGCTTCCGCATAATCAAAATTAACATGATTTATACAATAAATTTTTACTCTATTAATGTGTTTTGGTAGTCTAAAATAACAACTTAACATCAAGGTATATACAAGATAAACATTCATCATAATTAAGTTAATACAATACAGAACTTAGTTATAATTTCTTCCTATCTACATATATATAAGTTGCACAAAAATTATAGCATGTTCAAACTTCTAGTTCTCCTCAATATTGGAAAAATCTGAAGAGGAAAACGCTGGGAAGATAAACAAGAATGAGACAAGAGCTGGACCCACACAGGGGACTAATACCACATTCAACTCAAAACCTTAAAACATTAGGTTTGTGGGTCTTTTTTCTTATCTGTTACTCAACTTTTTCATTTTTACTCAATGTGGGACTAGACTCACACTTGGATACCTAACACTCAAATGTTCTAACTCCAGCTTCACTATCTGCTCAAGTACGTAGTATTATCATTACAGTTCAAAATAAAACAAGATGACAAAGGTAAGCTAGAAATATAAATTTTTCAACATGAAGAAAATAGTAAACTTTACTATAGCTACTGTAAATAAAGTCAATATAATTTTAACTTGTAAAGTCTTAATAGTTCAAATAAAACTTTTTGCAATCTCAATCAAGAACTAGTCTTCAATTATCACATAATTCATACATGATTATGTTCAATTAAACATATAACCTACACATAAACCTATCGTCTTTCGTAAGATTAATACTAAGCTGGTTACTATTAGAGATTAACATCTAACTCAATACACAAGACTTAGATTATCCAAAAAAAAATATAAAGAAAAGGGTCAGAGTAAGTTTATACATTCAAAACTGAGTGTTTACAATGGGTTCTAGTGTATATGAACTCCCTCACAGCTTCTCACCTCCTGATATCTTAGTCTATGTGACTTAGATTATCAGTGAAACTTGAGGATATCTGTTAAAACATAGATGTCAAAACTTAATACACACAACAAGCACAACTCAACTCATACATTGTCCCAAATATATGCCCTCATTTTCCATCATTCATAAAAGCATATCTCATTCAATTCACAAAATCAAATCATGCAAGGATACATATCATATCAAGATAATAGTTATTTACTAAGCATTCAAACATCTACTTTTTCACAAGTTTCATTAACATAAAAATTAGTCATTGCAACAATCTATACGAAATTTTATTATCACACATCCTTTTTCACAAGTTTCATTAACATAAAAATTAGTCATTGCAACAATTTATACGAAATTTTATTATCACACATCCTGCAAGAGAACCTTTTACTTTAAAACTAAATGTAATTTTACATTCAAATATTCTAATTCAGTGTACTATTTTAAAAATTTTGAGACTAGATTTCCTTACTTAGAGGTTTTCTTTTCAAACAGTCACAAGACATGCTGCAGGATTTCAAAAATCTAAGAACCAATAGTGAATTATCAAAATAGAATCAAATTTCAGTATGACCATAATTAAGTTGAAAGAAACATGTTTCTTAACTGTTTTTTTATCAAGATTGATAACAAAAACTAAGAAAAAAAATAAAAAACAATAAATCCTTAAAATAAATAAAACCTTAATTTAATTGAGATTTTAATGGACAAGAACTTGATTCTTCATATTGAAATTTGAAATTAATGAATTATGGGAAAGAAATCTTCAAAAGAGAAAAAGGAGAAAACTTTGAAATTGAAATAAAGAATTGAGAGAGGGAAATAAATGAAAGGTGGGGCATGCAGGAGTTTGGAAAAAGAGGGTTTCACAGTATGAAATTAAAATTAAGTGCATCCTCGTATGTTTAATTTAATTTAATTGATTTTGGGAAATTACATTCAAAATTTGTTTTAATTTAACAAAAAGTATTTTCTTAACTCTAGTTATGTATTGGTTTTATATTTTGCAATTTATATTAGATTAGATTGATTTATAAGGCACAAAGGGTCCAATGTTTTTCTCGATGTATCTTTAAACTAATCTAACCTATTATTATTGATAGTAAAATATCAAAACAAAAGGTGGATTTTGTCTTGTACATCTTTATTGTGATCTATCATATCCACCATTATACCTCAATTCAGAGATTATGCAATTTATGTTGTTTTCCATTAAAATAATGTTTTACATTTTTTATATGAGTTTAATACACAATTATACATCTAAAGAATAAATATAATGAAATAGATAATCGTCAACTGTGGTAGCTGATCTACTTTACCCTTGTTGGTATAATGTATAGTAAACTCAAAGACTTTACGTACTTTCTGTATTCATATGATGTCTATTGGAATTGAAAACAGTGACCATTTGACAAATTTGCAAAGGATGTCTCAGTAGCACTCTTGTCTATAAATCGTCAACGATAGTAAAAACCATATTCAGAATCTGTGTTGCGCACTTAAAGCACTTTCGTTTGAATCGTGCCTACTAATATTTTAGTCGATGAATGATTATTTGATGAAGAAAAAGGTTTCATGGTTTCACTTTGGGTTACAAAATCGAGGTTAAATCACACTGACCCACCTGAAACTCATAAAATAAACACTCATTTATTTTTAATGGGTCCTTTAATGATTTGGTTTATTTCGTAACTTAATTTATATCATTAGATTAGATACCTACAACACTTTCTCTAAAGTTAGGTCACCTGATGTAAAATTATTAATTGGTGCTTCAAGTTCAGGATATATTCATCTCCAACTTCCTTTGAATTCCCCTATTCCATTTGAAGTGACCAGTGACTCATATTCTATGTATTGTGAGTTTGAGTTCCACTAATCATCAAATCACTTTTCATAGTGTTTATGGGGTTTGAAGGATTGCTTATATTTGTAATTTAGATAAGTTATGGAGAATCAACCCACTTATTTTTTTTATTGTATAAAAAGTTATACTACTTTTATTTTCATTTGAAATTTATTTTTAAAAATTATTATTAGAATATTACCACAATTCTTACCATGGAAGAGAATTTTATATTAATATGACAGTCGATATTTTATTATTATTTACTAAATTATAGTTTTAATACATATATATAGGAATAGGAATCGCTTGACTGTATATTTTATATTAAGTTGTTTATTTTTAATAATTTTTTTCACTAGAAAAATATATATAATTGTACAGTATGAGTTGACCTGATAGGAAGAGACTATACCTGCTCATTTAAATAAAATAAAAAATAATAATTTGTTTGAACGAAATAATTTTCTGGATTTGAACTTGTTTTGAATTATGTTTTATGTTTGTTTAAGAATAAATTTGACTTTGATTCCGTTTTAGGATGAACTAGGTTTTTGTTTTTCTTGGAAGCTAAAAAATGACGTTGAACTCCTTGTTGGTTATGCATATTTGTTTGACAGCTGACTGAAAGCTGTGTTTACTACCTTCATGTAATGTTTGTTCATTGTGAATGATGTTTCTAGAAGGTATTATAACTGAAGAAAATTGAAGATTTTAAAAACTGTAAAATAAAAAGTATTTATTGATCTTAAAATAAATACCTAAGAACTGAAAATAATTATTTAAAATATTGGAATGGTGTGAGATATTCGTAGAAAGGGATAAGGAAATAAAATAGGTTAATAAATGGAGATGGTGAAAGGAATGAAGAAGGTTTGGACGGTGGAGGAATGTGTTGTGCAAAGCCAAGACAGGGTTAGGCTTGCACAGGCATGGGGATATCAAGTGCCATCTAATCCTCGCCACACACTCTCCTCGTGCCTCCCTTGTGCCTTTCTTATCCTATGCCAACTCTTTTACTTCTTATATATATATTAATTCACATATTATTAACCTCCAAAAATATCAATATTTTTATGACCTCATTTTATTTTTTTCCCCTATAATAAAAACAAAGAATATTCCAACTCTTTAACTTATGTGAGTGATGATGCATGGTGTGCAACCACGTAATTCATTCAATTTTGTTTTCTAATGCTACTTCTGGCCTCATCTTTTCAACCCTACACTTTCTTATTATTATTATTATTCATCAATTTTCAAAACCATTTCAACAGTAAACAATTACTGTCCACATTTTTTCAATGTAATCACTTTTATAGTGTAATTAAGCACTTTAATTACTGTGAATTCTATATTAATAAAAGAATTATTATTTGATTTAAACAGAAGAATTATAATAGAACAAATTAGGAAAGACTTTTAAAATGTTTTAAAATTTAGGGCTCTAGCTAATTAATTGATTTGAGCAACTTTTCTTCCTTGCCTAAATTAATTAATGAATGCGACTTTCTTTGTATGTGGACAAATCGCATGCAAACACTTATTTTAAAATTGGAAAAAATAAATTCATTGATTCTTATCAATACTTGTTGCTCAGGAGACAGATTAGAATATTTACCATATATAAGTAAAAAGTTGTTTTCGTAATTCAAGAAAAAAATTGCATTTCTTCTTATACAACTAAAATTATATTTTTCTTTAAAGTTATGATTAGAAGTAATATTTATTGAAATATATTTTGAAAGGAAAAAAGTAAAATTAAAAGTAAAAATATGTCATTCTAATATAGACAAAGAATCAAGTTTTTTAAGGAAAAAATGGGAATATTTAAATTTAAGAAAATAGAATAAAAAAAAACATAGATGACATCAAAGCTAAAAGAAATAATAAAATATAGTAACAGTTACGTAGTAAGAAGAAAATGCATACAAAATACTCTCGTCGTGACTCGTAACCCTCGTCTGACATCAGCATCCTACATGGCAAATTCTAGCCACGTGGCAATGACAGAGGTATATAAACATCATGATATACCTCAGTCAATTAGAATACACCAACCTCGCAGGTTTCTTAATCTTATCGCACTAACCAAACAACCCCTTCTTCTCCGTTCAGAAGTTAGAATAGAACGACACAAAAAAAACGTTACTCTTAACTCCTGCAACCAAAATAACCCATCTCTCTCTCTCTCTCTCTCTCTCTCTCTCTCTCTCTTTTCCTCACGCGCGCACTCACGCGCACACTCCATTTCTAACTAACCAATCTCGTGAAACCTACGCGCCCTGCAGACCTAGGGAGAGATAGCTTTCCCGGAAAATTGAGCAGCGAGAAAATTTCCCGACGGAGGAGAAAAAAATTAGAAGCGCATGGCGACGCCGCTGACGGGGCTGCAGCACATGGACGGCGGCGGAGGAGTGGCGGTGCTGTCGAATCCGGTGAGCAAGGTGGATTCCTCCGCCAATGGCGGCGGCAGCTTCGTCCGGTCGCTGTCGGAATCGCCAATTCTGATATTCTCGTTTTTCCATAAGGCGATTCGGAACGAGCTCGACGCGCTGCACCAATTGGCGATGGCGTTCGCCACCGGCAGGTGCTCCGACATCCAGCCCCTCTTCCAACGCTACCGTTTCCTCAGATCGATGTACAGACACCACTCCAATGCTGAAGATGAGGTGCAAGTTTCTGAACCGTTGGTATTCCTTATTTTTTGTTCTTAATTTGATTGTTCTTCGTTCCTTGTTCGATTGAATAATCGAGTTTGTCTCCGTGTGGAATGAATAGTGTTGAAAACGATGGTTGATGTTTGATAGCTTTAATTTAAGTTTCAGTGCTAAGGTATTTTAAAATCGAACCATCATGCGTTGTTCTAGTGTATAATTATATAGTCTTTTTGTTATTCTCGTTACTTTTTTTTTTCCGCATTTTGATTTTAATAACATGAACTAGATGTATGATTGCATATAGATTATGGAATCTGAATATGATTCCCAACGCCTTTGCGTTTTCTTTATCCTCTGCAAAGAACGTTAATTAATTACCATTACAAGTAGTGTTAAACCGTCCATGTCGCTATGGCTGTTGAGCTATGTATAGTGATTATGCAGTTAACGGCTGTGGGGGTTGAACTATGCGGCTGTCACTGAATAGCTGTAATTAGATTTAAGATAATGTATTCTGATTCATGACTGAATTGAGCTTTTATATAACGGTTAATAATTGTCGTGACCCACTAGTGATCAGCTAGCAGCACATAAATTAATTCCATTCTAGTGTAGTGGATGTGAAATGACTGGGCTAGTTGATTAAAACGTTTGTTCACTTCTGTTGCACGGATTTACTATATTTTTTTTTTAAATATTTGGACGAAGATGCTGTGAACTGTGTTTGATTTATCTTTCTCAGATCCTATAGACTTCTTGATAGAGTCCAATGGCTGCCTTTTTGTGATTTGCTGTATGCTATATGTTTCCCACGAGGAATCCTTTTCTTAAACCAATACCAATTTTCGATTAATATTGATTTATATCTGTTGCATTTCTTCTGTGTTCAAACATTCTGAGGAAAATCTGTTCTCAAATGTAGGTGATTTTCCCAGCTCTAGATATACGGGTAAAGAATGTAGCACAGACATATTCCCTTGAACACCAGGGTGAAAGTGAAATTTTTGAACATCTATTTAAGCTGTTAAACTCTTCCGTCCATAATGTTGAAAGTTTCCCAAGGGAGTTGGCATCCTGCACTGGAGCTCTGCAGACATCAGTTAGTCAACACATGGCTAAGGAGGAGGAGCAGGTATAAGTTTGATGAATAATTCTTTCCTTGATTTCCACCTGAACTCTTATTAAGAGATAAAGGCGACGTTTAAGATATCAGAAAGGTGGACTTTGTTTTTTCCCCCATACAAACTAAAAGGCCTATTATTTACAATTTGGTTATTTCAGGGTAGGTGCCAAATCCTACGTGCTGTAGCTATGAAAATTATATTTTCCCTATTTTATGCGTTCTTTTGTTTATTTGATGGGTTAGATATTCTGGCTATTACTCTTAACCCAACCATGAGGTCTTCAACCAGTAATAATAATTAAAAATGCGGTAATCACTAGTATAATTTTTTTTGCAACAATAGACTGATCAGATGCTGTTTCTAATGTTAGCAATGACAGATTTTGCTTCTGTGACGTTCATTGCTGTGATTATATTACACACTTTACAACTTTAATAACTTCATATCTTCTGTCTTTAAAAAAAAGAGTGCCGGTCATTTGACAGAATTCAGACTATATTTCATTACTTTGTTTTATATGTTGACATGGAAATACCATTCAGGAGAAAAACATGCATACAGATTTGTGAATGTTCATGATAAAATTTAAAAATTGTGCATGTGTATGAGGTTATCAACTAGAAGATTCAAACAAGCATGCTTAGATATGTTCATGCCTGACTGTTGATCACAAGGAAGTTTACAAATCAATATCATAAATGGTTCACAGTCACACCCTGCATTAAATGGCTGAAAATCTTGTTGCAGTAGTGATTTGTATGATATTTTTGTTCATTGGATGATATCAGGTATTTCCATTGCTTCTTGAGAAGTTCTCCCTTGAGGAACAGGCATCTTTGGTTTGGCAGTTTCTCTGTAGTATTCCTGTGAATATGATGACAAAATTTCTTCCGTGGCTCTCAACATCTATATCACCCGATGAATCTCAGGATCTGCGGAAGTGCTTAAGCAAGATAGTTCCAGAGGAAAAGCTTCTTCAAAAGGTGTAGTTTTGTGTGCTGTTTTACATCTTTGTTCTTTTCTTCTCAATGCTACCTTATGCATTGAACAACATTTGATTTTCATGGTAATGTATCTGATTATATTCTTGCTTATTGAAGGTTATTTTCACCTGGATGGAAGGGAGAAGTCGTGCTAACACAATTGAAAATTGTGTAGATCATTCTCAGGTGCGATTTTGTCGTAATCCTTTAACCCATCAGAATGGGAAAATAAAATGTTCATGTGAGTCCACAGCAACTGGGAAAAGGAAATATTGTTCGTGTACCATAGATGTTTCTGATACCATGACAACACATCCTATAGATGAAATATTATTCTGGCATAATGCGATAAAGAAAGAGTTAAATGAGATAGCAGCGCAGACCAGAAAGATACAACTCTCTGGAGATTTTACTAACCTGTCAGCTTTCAATGAAAGGTTGCAATTCATTGCTGAAGTTTGCATATTTCACAGGTATCATTTTAATATTTTTTTTAAACTTCTGTCTCTTGGAAGCATCTTGTCTTCAATTACAAATTTTCATATTTGATTTCTTTTTAGGGCTTATCTCTTTTTTTTTCAACTTAATTTAGTGTTTACGATTACCCTGTACAGTTTTGTACTATCTTGGATCGCAATGCTTTGAAATTTTTGTTCTCACTTCTCATAGAGGAAAAGAAGAAACAATAAGACAGAAAAATCAATTATTGGTCCTCAATTATTGCAGAAGTTAGTCTGTGTAAGTATACTCTAAGCATCTGGGCTGGCTTTTATAAGATTAGTAATACTAAATGAATAAGAAAAGGAAATTGTCCATCTTAAACGAGTGAAATAACAGTTGTCAATAAACTTTCATGGAATGCAGCGTGGTATTTTTCTATCAGAGGAACTTCTTGTGACCGTTTTATTTTAATGTCACATAGCATGTTGATTGAAAAAAACAATTATCATAAAAGATTAATGTGTGGTAACTATCTTAAAAGCTAACTTCTGTGCTACATTCCTTATCAAGTGTTAGAAGTACATGACAACTACAATGAATGGGTAAGAAATAAGGTGTCATTGAATGTGGTTGGAGTAATTTTCAATGTGATTGGCAAAACAATTATCATAAAAGATTATTGTGTGGTACTATCTGAAAGCTATCCTCTGTACTACATTATTTATGTAGGGTTAGAAGTCTGTGACCGCTATAATGAATGGGTAAGAAATAAGGTGTTATGGAATGTGGTTGTAATAATATTTACTAGAGGATCTTATGATATACTATAGTATATAAAGTGTCAGAATGACTGTCAAACCAAAGGTATGCTACATTCTTAAATGATATCCTCTATACTTCATTCTTTATGTAGACTTAGAATGTACAAGGAATGTTAATTGTTTATTTATATGGATGCAGTATTGCTGAGGACAAGGTTATTTTTCCAGCAGTAGATGGAAAGTTTTCTTTCCGTAAAGAGCATGCTGAAGAAGAAAGCCAATTTAATGACTTCCGTTCTTTGATTGAAAGTATTCAAAGTGAGGGAGCAACATCTAGTTCAGAAACTGAATTTTATTCAACATTGTGTTCACATGCTGATCATGTATTGGAAACAATACAGAGGCATTTCGATAATGAAGAAGTTCAGGTAATTCTTCGTTTGTCATGAAATACTTTTTTCTCAAGAGCTCCTCAAGTGAGATGCGTATGTGTTAGTGGATGCATTGTTAAATGTTAATATTATAATAGGATGATTAGTAAGTTGTTTGGGGGGAATTTTTGTCCTATTTGCAGAAGTTACATCATAGCTCGTCAAAGGTTGATAACTATGAGCATTTATTGTATTACCTAATTATTATTATTATTTTTATTGTTGTTATTTTGATGGAAAAGTATGACACAGGAAGGGGAGTTCTCTTCTTCTTAATCCAAAGTTGGGCATACATAGGAAGAATTTCCCAAAATAATAGCCTTTTAAAGCTACTTTTGAATGAATTTTTTCAATGTACCTAATTCCTCATTTCTGTAGGTTCTTCCTCTTGCACGGAAGCACTTTAGCTTCAAAAGACAACGTGAACTTCTCTATCAAAGCTTATGCATGATGCCATTGAAGTTGATTGAGCGTGTCCTGCCGTGGTTGACTAGTTCATTAACTGAAGATGAAGCACAGATGTTTTTGAAAAACATGCAATTGGCAGGTTATCTGTCTATTTTTATCGCTTCTTGCTATTTTTATTTTGCTTCTTGCTGAAAGAAGGTATATTTTTAAGAAATTAGTTGTCGTCTATATTTGACTATTTTTCAATTTTTTCCAGCTCCATCAATAGATACTGCTCTGGTCACACTTTTCTGTGGTTGGGCTTGCAAGGCTCGTAAAGATGGTATGTGTTTGTCTTCTAGCGTCTCAGGCTGCTGTCCTGCCCAGCGATTTAATGATATTGAAGAAAATATTGTTCAATCTTCCTGTCCTGCTTCTGTTTCTGGTAGAGATTGCTCAGTATTAGCTGAATCAGATGAGACGCAACAAAGATCAGTCAAGCGAAATATACTGGAGGTACACAATGAAGATGTCTCTGAAATTTCAGAAAGTGAAAGTACTCAGAAACAATGTTGTAGTTCGAGGTCTTGTTGTGTGCCAGCTTTAGGAGTCAGCAGGAACAATTTGGGGCTGGGTTCACTCACTACAACCAAGTCCTTACGCTCTTTGTCCTTCACTGCTTCTGCCCCGTCCATTAATTCTAGTCTTTTCGTGTGGGAAACTGACAACAGCTCATGTGATGTTGGCTCTACAGAAAGACCAATAGATACCATATTTAAATTCCATAAAGCCATACGCAAAGACTTGGAGTATTTAGACATTGAATCCGGAAAGCTTTCTGATGGTGATGAAACAATTATTAGGCAATTTAGTGGAAGATTCCGGCTTCTGTGGGGTTTATATAGAGCTCATAGTAATGCTGAAGATGATATAGTATTTCCTGCGCTCGAATCCAAAGAGACACTTCATAACGTGAGCCATTCTTACACACTGGATCATAAGCAGGAGGAAAAATTATTTGAAGATATTTCCTGTGTTCTTTCTGAACTTTCTGTCCTTCATGAAGTCTTGCAAAGGACCCCTATGCCAACAGATTTAAGTGAAAATAGTTTTGCAATTCCTGATGCCAATGACAGGGATAATATCAAAAAGTACAACGAGCTTGCAACTAAGCTTCAAGGGATGTGCAAATCTATTAGAGTAACCCTGGATCAACATATTTTTAGAGAAGAGCTTGAGCTCTGGCCACTGTTTGGAAAACATTTCACTGTGGAAGAACAAGACAAGATAGTTGGCCGGATAATTGGAACTACAGGTGCTGAAGTTCTCCAATCAATGTTGCCATGGGTAACTTCTGCGCTTACACAGGATGAACAGAGCAAAATGATGGACACATGGAAACAGGCAACCAAAAACACCATGTTCAATGAATGGCTAAATGAATGCTTGAAAGAAAGTCCTGTATCTGCAACACAGGCAGAAGCTTCAGAGCGTAGCACTTCTCAAAGAGGTTTTTATTCTGAGTTTCTTTTATGATATCATGGAAATTGCAGAAGGAATATCTAAAGTATAACATGTTATGGTTTTGTTCTAGGTGGTGATTATCAGGAAAGCTTGAACCTGAATGACCAGATGTTCAAGCCAGGTTGGAAAGACATTTTCCGGATGAATCAGAATGAACTTGAGTCAGAAATCCGGAAGGTCTATCGTGACTCGACTCTTGATCCAAGGAGAAAGGCGTATCTTGTGCAGAATCTAATGACAAGGTTTGTTCCAATTATCCTAATTCGCTTGTTTTTTATAGTTACAACATAATAAATTGCATGTTCATTTTATAGCAGTTTACATATTGTCTTCAAGCTTTTGTTGATTAGCTATTTATTTACTGTAGTCGCTGGATAGCTGCTCAACAGAAGCTACCTAAGGCTCCGTCTGGGGAGTCATCCAGTAAACAAATAGAAGGATGCTCACCATCTTTTCGGGACCCAGAGAAACAAATTTTTGGTTGTGAGCACTATAAGCGAAATTGCAAACTTAGAGCTGCTTGTTGCGGCAAGTTATTTACTTGCAGATTTTGTCATGACAATGCAAGCGACCACTCAATGGATAGGTACATTTTTCACATGACTTCTTAATATTTAGTAATGGCATGTATTTCTTAACATCTGTTTGATGATTACAGAAAAGCAACAACGGAAATGATGTGTATGCAGTGCCTGACTATACAGCCTGTTGGGTCTGTATGCATATCTCCTTCGTGTGATGGACTTACAATGGCAAAGTACTATTGCAACATTTGCAAATTCTTTGATGATGAAAGGTACTTTTTGGTTCTTTAGAATCAATAGATTTAGCAGAAGGCTGTTGTTTTCTTTTGTTTTTTGGTCACAGAAAGAGGCCTTAGTTATAGGCCTAAGAAAGGGGGTCAGGGTCAGGACAGAATCCATGATATCAAAATCACACCACTGTAATTAGCATTCTAGCTGTCATGTGAACATGAGCTCCTTGCCTCCTTTTTCCTTCTTACTGTCTTTACATACTTGCGTATTAATGGGCTAATAGTTGAAACTTTCTGAAGCTGGCTGAATCTTGGTTAATCGTTAATCCTTCTCTTGTTTGAATTTATATTATTTCACAACATACTTTTTTCTTATTTATGTTCCTCGCTGACAATAACTATCACATAACATTTTCCTATTTAAAAAAATTATGCTCCAGAACTTCAGTTTCTTAACTTGCATCCATCATAGACCCATGGGTACCTTCAGTTTTTGACTGATTTACACTAGTCATAAATCCTTTGAAAAGAAATATGCCAAGGGAGACCTGAATGGGAAGTATCCCAATGATATGCCCTTATTTGTCTCACTGATTGCAATGGATGTGTTTGGGATCTATGACATGGGCCAAGTACCTTGAGCCTCACAGTTAATTACATTAGGACATAGAATAACAACTTTGTACTTATGGGCAATCTGAAGTTCAAATCGACCATTCTATCATAGCTACATCTTAATAAGTTATGCATGTTACAAAGAAGATATACAAAACATTGAGGACTTATTAAATTGTTGAAGTAAATGCAAGGCCAGATCCATACTCTCAAGAGTAGCAAAATCATTTCTTTAGGAAAGAGATGGAGAATGTTCTAACAGATTTGAAAAATATGTATTCTTTAACATATATATTGAGAGATTGGGAAGTTTTTACTTCCATTTTCCTTTCTGTTGATAGTTCTCTATTTTCTTGGTATGTTTAATCTTATATTATTATCTTAGCAAGAAACACTTGGAAACATGTGTCATGTACGATCTAATTAATTAATAATCTGTCAACTTTGGTAGTTTATTAATTTTAACTTTTGCTGTGCCTTTTTGGTTGTAAACCTTGCATAATTCTTTTTCAGGAATGTTTATCACTGCCCATTTTGCAATATATGCCGTGTTGGACAAGGGCTTGGAATTGATTATTTTCATTGTATGAAGTGCAATTGTTGCCTGGGGATAAAATCAGCCTCTCATAAGTGCTTGGAGAAAGGTTTAGAAATGAACTGTCCAATTTGCTGTGATGACTTGTTTACATCAAGCGCAACAGTGAGAGCTTTACCATGTGGGCATTACATGCATTCATCTTGCTTTCAGGTATGTCGTGTTCATTTGAGGGTTAAGTAATGGCAGGCTTGAAAGGAAAAACAAAACTCAGAAAATCTGCATTTGAATCGTTTCTCTTGTCTCTTCTTCGAATGAAGTAGTCTGAAAAAAGGTTTGGGATGCAATCTTATACTTATGTTTTAAAATGTTTTTAGGCATACACTTGTAGTCACTACACGTGTCCAATCTGCAGCAAATCATTGGGAGATATGGCGGTAAGAATATTCTTTTTTTATAATTACTATGAAGTCGAATACTGCAATGTTGTTTTGTTGATATACATATAGTTCTATACATTTATTGATCCTGAATAATTTCATTTTATGAATGTGTTGGCACACTATTAGGAATATGAGATAACTGAAGAGTGTAAATGTAAATACCATCCCATTGGCACTTGATTAAATGATTTATTGAAAAGAAATTATAATTACACTGCACATGTTAAATCTCAATATCTTATAGTCTTGCTGTATGATTAACTAAAGAGGTAACTATAGAAAGTTATTTTTTGTCTTATCTCACTGTCTAACTTGTGATCGAGCGAGGGCTTTGTGGGTTCACTTTTATTCTTGCTTGGGTATTGAGATATATGAATATTAAGTCAAAAGCCATGTGTATTGAACTTTCAAGTGGAAAGTGAAGTGCTTAAAATTTCATGGCATGCAATACTTAGCTGTTTCTTTACCTACCCAGGTTTACTTTGGTATGCTTGATGCTTTATTGGCCGCTGAGGAGCTTCCTGAAGAGTACCGAGACCGCTATCAGGTATTACTTCTGTCTCTTAAATATATTTATTTGGTCCATGCTATATTACTGTCCCCTTAATTTCCTTTCAAAAGCTACTCTGGTGATTTATCAACTTGTTTTGTTTTTTTTACTCATTTTCATAATTCCGATGCAGGACATACTCTGCCATGACTGTGACCGAAAGGGCACTTCACGCTTCCACTGGCTATATCACAAATGTGGATCTTGTGGCTCATACAATACCCGGGTAATCAAGAGTGATGCACCAAATTCTAGCTGCCTTTAGCGTGCTTATCTTTTACAGTGGAAGTTAAGAGTGTGTAAATATTTGTATAGCCTATCCAATTTTCCCCAACCAGAAAACTGGTTTACCTTCCCTTTTATACCAATGCGTCACTTGCACGGAGCCCTCTCATGAGTTAACTTATCTTATCGTAAGCCGGTGATAGAAGCACCAAATCAATTCCATAGTTGTCATGTATAGATGAGCTTTCTTCCAAACTTTTTGCTATGGATTCTTCTTTACCTTTTCCACTTTCCTGCTTCTTCTAGATCAAGTTAAAAGTTTATTTAAGTGCGCACTAGCGTTTCTTACACACCCTGGCTGAAGGGAGACTAGTTGAGTCATGTCAGATTCTGTTAGATTTTTTTTTTTTTTTTAATGTGACGATATATACCAAATGATTTTATGCGGCTTAATAGACAACAGCATATCATTTTGAGCACAACTGTGGTGACTCTATCAATTTAGATAGTGATAGAAGAACCAGAAGACGAATTGAAATCTCAGCATAGTCATCGCGTGTTAGATGTTATATTAATACTTTCACACACTTGTAACGGGCATTATTTTGAATGGCAGTTTGCATATCCTTTTCAAAAGCACCCAATGATAAAATATACTAAACTTCTTTCGTGTGAATAAAATATACTGCAAAACTGAGCACATGTATTCTGATCATACTAAACAGAGAACGTGTGTAAACTGTTGGGTTCAGATAAAATATAGTTATTAGATGAAAACGGTTTCGTTTGGTTTTCTTATAAAACTACATTATCTCCAGTTTGGTCAAACTCATCCGTCCTTAGCTTGATTAAGATTTGAAGTGTGGAAAGGTAACTGTTCATCAGAACTAAGGTTGCATTTCGAGCCTCATTGCTTTTTCACAAAGATAAAGCTGACGAAACCTTAGCATCCACTTTGCATCATTGTTTAAAAATGGAAGTTTTTTTTATTTTTTTTCAACTTATCTTCTGTGTCTTCTGTCTTAACTACCATGGAAAGTAAAAGTTTCATTCTGTTAATTAAAAATGCATTTTTTAATAACAATTACATAGACAGCCAATTTCTAAACCAATACTAATTAATTTAAAAAAAAGAAGAAAGTAGTTTAAGTTCGTTGTTTAATCATATCACAAGTACTTAGTGAAAAAAAAAATCTTTTTAATAGATCGTAGAATTTTTTGAATCATTAATGTTTTAGTTTATAACTTTTCATATTTTGTTTTATTTTTACCTTTAAAATATTTACTACTTTACCTTTTTTCAGACTAGATAGCAATATATTATCATATTAGTCAACATAAAGAAAGTGTTGATGTCTTAAGTGAATATTTTATTTTAAGCTGAACTAGAAATATTTTGTATATATCATTAATTGTAGAATGCAAGATATGAAAAAAAAATATAATTAAAATCATTAATCTTTAAATGAAAAAATGCATGAGCCCAAAAATTAAAACTAAAATTATCCCGAAATATGTAAAATAAAATTAAAACTGATATTTAAAAAAATTATATAAGCATATTCATCACCTTATTTTATATTTATAATTCACTTGAATAGATTATTTTTCTAGACATTTATTATTTAATAAGTTAATTTAATCACTTTTAGCTAACTTTTCAATTACTCTTTGCTAAAGATACCCGTTAACCTTTTTCACACAGCTAAAAATAGTTGTAAAGAAATCATAACAAATATTCTTGAGATACATATTGCAATCTTAAGAGTAAAAATTTGAATGAATAATATATGTATTTCCATTTTATTTTTTTATTCCATCATTCATTTACAAATTCTACTATATATATATATATATATATATATATATATATATATATATATATATATATATATATATATATATATATTCAATCATCATAAAAGACACAAAAAAGTATGTTCTCATTAGTTGAGTATTAAAACATTTATACTAATAATTTATGTTGATTAAACTAATAAAATATTTATAAAAAACACAAGTTCAAGTTCAATATCATTGATACACCTTCATAAATTATAATAAAAACTCCATCTATTTATTAATCCACACCCTTGACACATTCAGTCTCTACCAAGAGCATAAAAAAAATATTAGAGATGAAATAAATGGCAAGTTGAGTTAAATAGAATTTGGAAATAAAATATTTTGTTTAGGCAACGTTAATCTTAATCTGGTCTGAGCCTCTCTCTCTTGTGTCTGTGTCGTGTCTGTCTCTGTCATTCGTTCACCCTTTCTTATTCGTAATCATAATAATTCATACATAACACAACAAACAAACCAACTCCTTCTCTATCTTCAATTCTCAATTCTCAAATCATTCAAACCTTCAGTCTCTCTGCAAATTCAATTCAAATTCAACCCCATCATTCATTCCTTCCTCAAGCCCAACAAAAAACAGCTTAAAACACACCACACACAGAAAAAAAAAAAAAAAGAACCCATAAAACTTCACAGACACAGAGGTACACACCAAGAAGAAAAACTCAACGAGGAATCAAAAAGTTCAGCTTTTTCTTCAGTGTGATCATCGTTTCGTCGATGGCCACGGGACCGGAAAGATCGAAGCCACTGCACAACTTCTCGTTGCCCTGTTTGAAATGGGGCACCCAACGGTTACTTCGCTGCGTCAACGCCGACCTCGATCGCCGATCCTCGAGATTCGACGCGCCTCAGAACGACGTCGTTGGAGTCACCAACAAGCGCAAAATGAACGACGGCGACGCCGTTTTCTTGGGGGGGCTCCGAGAAGAAGCTAGTGGCGTGGCCAACAATGCCATGATGCCTTGGAATTTGAGGACGAGAAGAGCTGCGTGCAAGGCCCCGCAGAACGAAGAGGAGCGAAGGTTTTTCGACATGGGGTGCTCTTTGCCGTCGGTGAAGGAGAAGAAGAAGATGGTGGTGGCGGGGAATGAGGGAGTTAAGTTTTCTGTTTCCCTCTCAAAGGAGGAGGTGGAGCAGGATTTCTGGGCCTTGGTTGGAACTAGGCCCCCCAGAAGGCCCAGGAAGAGGCCCAGGATTGTGCAGAGGCAATTGAATGTGAGTTGATTCAAGTAACTAACTAGCAACAATTTGGAGGTTGATTGTGTGATCTATGTAATGATATCTTGTTTTAAGGTTCTCATGGTTTGTCGGTTTTTCTCAGCTTAAATGGCATGCCATGCATTTTCATTTTATGTTAAACCAATTAGAAATCGTTCATGACTTTTAAGGTAATTTTAAAGAGAACAAATTTACCATACTTGGTGATCGTTTGAATGGATAATAGTATAAAAAACCTGACTTTTAAGGTGTTTAGCTATTTATTATGAAAGTCAGTGAAAGAAATTGAAAAGAAGGATTTTGGGTATGGGATGCCTCATGTACAATGCTGAAAATTGATCAGAAACAGCAAGAAAAGAGTGAGAATGAATTTTAGATGCAAACAAGAAGGTGTGGGACGCTTTATATATACTGAATGTCAAGGAAAAACTGTTAAAAACAGTTGGCAGTTACTGCAAATCACGGGCCCACACAGCAAGATAGGTAGCATGCACAAAGGATGTGTGACTATGTCCAAGCCAGAATGGGGTCCTTGGCAGGACACATGTTTGTCAGAAAAGCAGACCAAGGAAGATGGCCTTGCTTTTGATGTCACTCCTCGATCCAAGACTTAACATGCTTTGATGTCATGAATCTGTGATTAAATGATTATGGAGAAAACCTGTGTTTTAAGGAAGTCACAAGTTATAATGTTTGTGATTAGATGATAGTGTATTTTAGTTGATTTTTTTTAATTTTGTTTCAGTGTTTTGATTTTGTGTTACTTATGTTGTTTTTCTGGTTCAATTTATTGCAGACACTTTTTCCTGGCTCATGGTTGGCTGAGGTCAGTGCAGAGTCATACAAAGTGGCTGATGTTCCTGAATGAGGTAAATTTTGGTGATACTTTTTCTTTTCTCTATCAGTGTAATGTAACTGCAGAAGTGAATTTCAATTTGGACTTCAACTGGAATTCATGAGTGGTTAATGGCTGTGTTGTGCAGGGGCTGAAATGAATGGCTAAACATGGTTCTGATTCTGAATGGATGACCCAAATATTTTTGCTCGCTGACTTCCCATGTGTTGTGACATAAATAATGGTAAATTCCAAATCATCTATGTAAATGAAAGGTTTAACTCAATAATCATGAAAATTTTTGGAATTTTGCCATCAGTTGTACTTGTCTGAATGTTGTAGCTTGCAGATTTTATGAACCAACTTTGTTTTCACTTCTTTGAAGATAATCTATTGCACCATTAGATTGTAAGAATTTTGTTATCATGTATAAAACAGTTTTTAACTTGTCAATTGTTTATATAATCCGTGATTGCTCATTAAAATAGTGAAAAGTCCTTTTGGTTTATTGTAGTAAATCTTCAGTTTTTGCTCAAATGTTGGAGACATCAAGTTTTTGTTCATCCATAGAGAAAATTTGGAATACAGAGATTTCCTTACATGCAACAGCAACTTGCTGCAAAGTGAAAGAAATATGCCAAGTCAAAGATTTATAATATATTACTAAAGTAATCCACTTCTGTTGCTAAATTTCCCTTTCTTTTCACTTAACCTGGCACACAAGTTTGTGACCATTGAAGCCAAATGCAACTTCAGAACAAATAAATGAAATGAATGAAAAATAGTTGTAGCTTAAACGGCATTTGTCAGAGTTCTTGTGTACCATTCTTGATTCTTTCATTCCATACATCTCTGTGGGGAAGTGCCAATATACTATTATCAGAAAATCTTGCGATCAAGCAATTAAATAACTTTTCATATAACTTTAAAGTTGCCACTGTAATTAATGAATAATGTAGTTTGTTTAATACTATATCATGCGTACTAAATAAAACATGTTTTATCACACAATCACTAATTATTTATGTTGGAAATCTTCTACGATAAAATAAATTAACTAATGAAATTACGGATTTTAAATTAAGATGAAGCTTAAAAAGTTTAGGATGATAGAGAAAACCAATTTCAAATTTGAAGCAATCGTCTTGGAATCAATGTTTTTCTATCTAACTTTGACTCTTAAGTGAATTTCCTAATATCTATGAGCAATCCTTATCGATTTTCGAACTTAACGTCAACATCTACCCAATTGAAATTACTATAAGAATGGAAAGTTGCCATTCCTCTCGTTCACAATTTCATTAATCTTCTCCAACCTTAAAAAAAGAGTTAAAACTGAATTTTCATTCTGGCTTTAAAGGACATGGATGTTTTTTTTATACGTAAAAACTCCCAATGACAACAACAATAATGGTAATACAATATTAAATCTTTATTCTATCTTAACAATATCCTAAAATTTCAAACATAACAATAATATCTAAAGTAACTAACTCAAATTAAAATTATATATTCCCTACATATATTTAATATCCACTATCCTAATGATTCACTATGTTTATTACTACCTAATTTAATCATGAATGCCGCAATCCGTTGACTTCAATTTCCTTTACAAATGTACCCACCAAAAAAATTCATTACAAAGGTCCAAATTGATCGATGTTGGTAATTATTTTGGGAATCCAAACCCCGCACATTATGGAAAAAGAAAAGTAAATGAATAGAAGTTTCTTTACTTGTAAAAGTAAATATAGATGATTTCTAAAGCAGTGTGTGAACCACCAGGAATTATGAGAGTGCATTTGTGAAACTTGATCATTACTTAATTCACTTTAATCTTTCTAATGGGAAACCAAATTCATTCGAAGTTCAACCACTACAAACTGATGAAACCTTCCCAATACATAAAACATGAAGGGTATTTGCATGTGAAATACATAAACTCTGAGACAAAATGTGTCTTGTTAGATAAACAAAATGGTTAGGGTGGTCCATGATTAGGTGAGTTGAGGGAAAAAGCCAATTCAGAAACCAAATTTTCCGCAAGGTTTCATCAATGATTTGTTTGTTTTCCCATGAAACTGTCATCTTAGTTGTCATACATTTGCAATTAGAGACAAAATGTTAGTTAAATGTATGAGGAAATATTACTCAAACAAAAACCAGTGCTTATCTGAATCAACAACCAAAGGAAAAAGGTTCCATATTTAGGAATTGGGAGGAATCACAGAAGAAAACACTAAAGATGGATTCCCATTGTTATGTCTCCAAGCAAGAGACCCTTTATCTGCATGGCCATGGCATTCAAAAGATCCATGATCTGTTACAATCTTATGTAAATTTCTCATACTAATAATTAATCTTTATCTTCATATAGCTTAATCAACTTCATTGATTACCATGAGATTTAGTAATTAGCCTTTTATTAATTCTGAATTTCTTTGTCTGATCACAGCAAACAATGATTATGATAATAAAATAAACCAGGATGATTTCATGACATGATGATGATGATGATAGCACATGAACAAATCACTTCTTGCTCTTCTTAACCTTCCCAACGCGTAAAAATGAACCCAAACTGAAGAGATTTGCACTTCCCTTTGAAACACAAGGAGTTGGTACATTCAAGACAGGATTAATCCTAAGGCCATTGGGATAATACCCTCCAAAACCCTTACCTGAAGGAGATTTTTGCATAGGATACATATTTAAGGCAGAAGAATATGAACATGATGATGATGATTTAGCTGCTGATTGATGCTTGTTTGAACTCACTCTTTTTGGATTTGGCACTGAACCTGTTGAGTTGCTTCTTGACAAAAGAGGTATAGAGCATACCAAGCTCTTCTTTGTGTCACGATTGAGACTCTTGCTTCTATTGAATCCCCAAAAGGACTTGGAATGAGGCTTCTTCTCATGATCAGGAGTCACATCTAGGAGTTCTCTAATGGTGTCTTTCTTCACTTTGTCAACACTTGAGGCACATGGACGAGGAGGGAGTTTTGTGTGAGGGTGTTCCACATGGTGAGTGAGTTTTCTAGCTGTGGTCTTGTCTTGCATCTGAATTGGAAGGATCACCCCATTAGAGAAAAGTTCATCTGCTGAAGATGACTCAAACTCAAGGCTGGCGGTGCTAGTGCTGAACTCAAAATCAGAATTTGAGTCATGCAACAATGTGTCTCTCCAAGAAACATCTTGTTTCATTGGTAAAACTTGTAGCTCAGAGAGATCATGGGAGAAAGAGAGACGGGGTGGACTTGTTTCTGAACACATCACTACTGATTCCTTGGCAGCAGAAAAACAATATGGCTTTAAGGGCTGAAAAAAAGATGTTGCTTTTGATTCAGAAGTTCAGAAGACAAAGAAACAGAAAGAACCCTTTTGATAGTCTTTCAGATATAGAGGGATACAAAAAGAAAGGGAGAATCTTCAACATTTATTCAAGTTTCATGGAGTGGAAAGATTGTGTGTAAGTTGGAAAATCAGAGAAGATTTTGTCTATTACTGTTGGAGAGTAGAAACAAAGGAGCAAGACAAATCTGTGACAAATTGGAATTGTAAAGATGTTTCACTCTATAAAATGAGAAAAGATGATGCTTGATTAGAGGAAAGTGACTCCAATCACAATGTAATTCTGCAGAATTGAAGGAATAATGTTTGGAGTCATTGTCTATAAAACAGCCAACCTACAAGACTTGCTATGTAAGATAGAGACTTTGAGGGTTTTAATCCTAACCACTGATTAAGCCTTTTATATAATAAGATATTATATAATAAGATAGAGGGACATTGTCTCATCTCTAATTTAAACAACCCTGGTATAAGAAACCAATCAGAAAGAAAGGTACTGCCTAATACATATTCAGATCAATATTATATTAATCTTTCTGTCATATTTTGTTTCTTAAATACATGGATGATTTCTTAACTACATTATCATTAGAAAAGTACACTTTTGTTCATAACCATGTTATATGACAACATTAAGAAGGAATTAAATGATCAAATGATTTGGGCAGATTGGACTGCAAACTTTTTTGTTAGATTATACTGTTACGATTTTACTATACTGTATGGTGATTCGTAGTTTCCACACAGTTCTGTTCTTTTTGTCATTCTTGAATCACTTAGAAACTTCTAAACCAAGTTTTTCAGATAACAGTCTAACCAACATTTAGATTTACATGTTTTGGAATTATTTTATAAGGTATTTCATTTTTATAAAGTATTTGAAATATTTTATTGGATATTTTTTTAAAATTGAAATTTTAAATTTTTTGGAGCAATTAAATTATTTTAAATGTTGAAGTGAAAAATTGATTTTTTTTATGTTTTTCTTTCAGAAATTGATGGTTCTTCACTTTGATTCAGCCCTGGTCGGAATATCATTAACTCGATATTAATCATAGTGTCTCCAATTGGATCAAGATTGAAATGTAATCAACTCAGCATTATTTTTTTTTAATGATATGGAGGTATATCTATTTCATGTTAAAATTGGTTTAGAATATTTTTCTATCATTATGACCAAAGTCATTATTTGTCAATATAGATATTATTTTCAGTAAGTTAGGTAGACTTTTATATTTGTCGACATTAATAATGTTTTTCAGTAATGTCAAACATGATTGTTTTAGAAATATTAACATAATTATTTTTTTGTTGATATACTAATTAGTACTTTTTGTCAATACTAACGAGGTTATTTCTTCAATTAATATAATTTAGAATTTTTTTAATCTTGATAGAATTTACTTTTTAAATTAATTTATTTATATATTGATGTCGGTTAGGATCGATAAATATTTATTAATATTATTTATTAAGAATTTTTTAACTTGATGTTTGTCCAAATGTTTTTCTGTATCTGATGACTTTTGTATTTGGTGCTAATTAAAATCCTTTACTCAAATAAAAATATTTAAAATTTAAATTATTTTATCTAAACAAAATATTTAAAAGATTTAACAAACTAAAATGAAAGCAATTAATGTATTTGAATTCCTATCTAAACACAATATCATAATAATAATAATAATAATTATTATTATTACAAAACATTTTTTTCTTCTACATAGTACCCATGATCACTTAATTTCGGTATGCACAAGTTGCACGTCGTGATATATTAGTTTAAATATTAAGAAATATTTTTTAAAGTATGGTAAAAAAAATTAAAAAATTGGGCTTAAATCTCTATCTTTATCTATTTTGAACTCAATTATTTATATGTTTGTCAAAAGTTAAAACACGTGTCATATGATATATTGAAGAATTATATATATTATACTAACAAAACAAAATATCATAAATAAAAGAACTTGTCAATTTTATAATACAAAATAAATTGGGAGACCAAATAAAAGTTTAAAAATATTTAATAAATTATTTAAAACAATCAATATAAAGTAGAGAGAAATACAAATAAATATTTTTTTTTCAAGAACTTAAGTCAAAATTTTATAAATTATTGAATACCCTATTTAAAAAATTATTAGGTACTCAAAATAAATATAGTCATGATTTGAAACCTATTTTTCTTGTTTTTATTTTTATTTTACATGCATAATTTATTATATTCATCAATTATTTTTAAGTTATGTGTTCTTTCTTTTAAGTCACTTATTTTTCTAAATTATTTTATCTCATAATGTGATCTATTCTTTTATTTCACATCACATTTATAACATCTGTCATTTTCTTTCTGGTATTTGTTTCTTATTCTTTGCGTTTTAAAAAACTTCATTCAAAAAGAGTGTGTAGATCCTTTTCTATATATACAGTGGTTAAAAGAAACGTGTTAACTTTTTGTGATATTTAATTATTTCGAGTGTGTTTTAATCTTTTTACTGAAAATCGGTATTGAAGACTAGGTTCATATTTTTCTATCCAACAATGTTTGACCGACATCTCTTATTTTTTTTTATCAGCAAAAACACATCATTTTATTACGTAAGAAATTAGGACAAAGTAAAAAAAAAATCAAAGAAAATAAACCAGAAAAAATACGATTAATGATGTGATTAAAAAGAAAAAGGAAAAATTAATTGTAATAAGTACGTAAGAAAATGAGAAACTAAAACCCAACAACACAATCCTAATTTTTATCCTCTTGCATCCTATCATCAATTTTAAGGCAACAATTATTATTGTTAAATCTAAAAGTAAAGAATCTGCTGGATTTGTTGAAACATGATCAAGTTAGAGTTCCAAGGAAATAAACAAATACAATTAATTAATTAATTAATTAATCAATCAATTAATTAATAAACTTTCCTTAGTTCAAAATCTTTGAAATCTTCTATAACTAGGAAAGAGATGCAATGAAAGAACTTCCCATCTGCCAACAAAATCTGAAATATTCAACAAATAGGTGAGGAAGGTTAGTGCTAAAAAAATGTTAAACTTAACCACTCTTCTTTTTTCTTCATTAGGTACCATTCTTACTGTCTTCACAAATTTAACATGATGATGAACTCCATAGCACCTTATTACCATGCTAAGTGTTAATACCACCTAACTATAAAAATTAAATTAATAGGTATAGGAGAAAAGCTAAAATGCATCTACAATCTTCCCATGTTCTGAAAAAATGTCACATTGAAGTGTAGTTTGAAAACTGACTCCACAATAAATAATGAACATTAAAGAGTAAGTTTATGTGACATGCTATCTATCCACTTTTACAGGGTGAATTGGGTTGATAAATGAATGACAGAGACTTTTCCATTGTTTTTAGCCTAAAGATTAAAAGGCCGGCTCTTTACAGTACTAATGTGATGCTTGGAAAAGATCCATACCTTACTTCTATCAATGGCAAAATGTACTATAAGTCCCCAAAATGTCACATAAACGGATAGTAGTTTTCATTGGACTGTAGAATTATTATGCAAACAAAATGGTATCTTAAAAATGTAACGGTGTTAAGTATTTTAGTATAAATTTAAGTTTCATATTAAATAAATAAAAAAATTGAACAATATCTATGATAACTTACAAATATAATATTTTAAGGTTTTGAATTTAAGATGGTGTTATTTTTTTGTATAGATATAGTTTTTATCTTATTTTTGTTTGATCTCTTTGATGTTTCTTCTCTTGATTTACTCAGCAAGTAGTATCAGAACTGATGGTTTCAGGCAAGCGTGGTGTTTCTTCTCTTGATTTACCTAGCAAGTGATATCAGAACTGTCGTTTTGTGAGTGAGGTATTCATATTTATTTGAAAAAACTTTTACTGAAAAAAAATCCGTAAACCTAATATCTTAAAGTATTAAGTTAAAACAGGTGTAGTTTATTTTTTTATGTAGATCTAACTCTTGTCATATTCTTATTTGATCTTTTTAATGTTTCTTTCCTTGATTTATTTAGCATAAGTTGCATTTTGTATAAGTTATTGAATGGTATTATAGTTTATTAAGTTAACTTTTTTTTTTTGTTGGATAAACTTCTTAGGTAAAAAAGTATAGATTTTTATAAAAATTGCATTTTGTAGACGTTCTTGAAAGGTATTATAGTTTATCTAAGTTAACTTTTTTTTGTTGATAAATTTCTTAGGTGAAAAAGTATAGATTTTTGAGGCATTGATGGGCATATACTTATATGGCATGGGTTGTGGGGGTGACCTATGAGGATGGACCCCAAGTCTCCACCACATAACTACTATTTTCTTGATTTCACCAAGACAAATATCCCATTTTTGTCAACTTGCCATGTGAGCAATCTCCCAAATTGGAAAAATGAATAAGCTCATAACCATGATGACAAAATAGTCCTTGAACCCTTATTTGGAATGCTGAATACTAGCCACAACATGGGACCCTACCCTAACCACTATTTGAAGGACCCCCAAAGCATCTCTGGATCAAGAACTGGCATCACCAGAAACAGTTGTTTGGTGCAAGAAAAGATGGAATGGATGTAACCAAAAGTATAATATGAACTAAAAATGCCATGCACTTTAGACTCAGACTCAGACCTATTCTCATCATGGTTGATGAAACCATATTCAGACTTGGCTGTTATTGCTTTATTGGACCCAAAATCACAAACACAAGAAAATGGAACATGGGCATGGCAAATAGATCATTCGGGTAGAATAATAATTCGTTTATCTAGGTGCTGCTGCTGGTGTTGCACGTTATCATGCCTTGTCATGTGTGAAGAAAATAGCTTCTCATTGGGAGAAAAAAACAAGTATTCAGGACACTGTTTCGTCAATTCCATGATAATCATTAGTCACAGAAAATTGAAAATCTCCAAAATCCAAACTATTCATGCTCCACTCAAATAATTGGATTTTTTTTTTTCATATTCAATCACCAAGTGGGTGAAATAAATTTAGAGATGAATTTGGATCCTTTAATTATTAAAATTGAGTTTTATAGATAGAAAAAATTATACAATTTTAGAAAAATGAGAATTCGTTCAAATTAGCCGACCAATTTTTATGTGATGAATCTTTGGTATTTAGACAATGCTAGCCCAAGAAAAAAAAAATGACCAAAAAAGGAAATTTTGCGATTTCAAGAAAAATAAAATATATGCAAAACCTAAAGTGTAAGTTGTTTTCCTCGCCGGTTATGAGTTAAAGATATTTGGTTACATTTTTACTGTGAAGTTCCAAATTTTTTAAACAAAATTCAGGTATAGATTTAAATCTTTTATGAGTTTTTTTTTTTAAATATTTAACAATAAAAATTATATTAATGGGCACCAGACCTTTTTTTTAAAGAGTGTCAAAATTTGATGGTGCAAGACTTTTTACAACTTTAAAGAGTCTTGTTAAAAATATAGAAATGTCATTAAATTATTTTATAGAGTCAAATTTTGTGTATTTGTAATAATATATATAAATATTACATTGCTTTAATAATTTCACTCATTCTTGAAATCTTTATACTGTTTGATTCTTCTTTTCCCGTTGTTACTATAATTTCCTTCTCCCATGTTAGATTAATGTCTCTCTTTTTGTTGAAAGTGGCAAAGACGAATTCAATACTCAATTGTTTGGGTGAATTCATACTGTGCATCGGCAAAAGGACCATGAAGATAAAAGTTACAGACCTTGTTATAGGTAAAGTTAGTCTGGCTTTCTAAATAAATATGTAATTCATGTATTAAATGGTAAATTAGTAAGATGAAACTCGGAATCTGATTGGAAAATAATAGTACAATATACTACAAGTCTTGCTTTATAATTGGAAATTTACTACAGTATTACTTTTTATCCTTTTTGTTGTGATTTTTAAACAATTTAAGAAAAAATATTTTACGTCCATTTAAATTTTTAGCTCAAAAACTTGTAATTAGAAATTATATTTTTTAAAGAAAGCATAATTAAAATTTAAGAAAAACAAGAAATATAGTTTTAAGAAAACAAATAGGGTCGGATCGGAGGGAATGAATATAAAGATTTGAATCCGAATCTGACTGCTACAAACTGTACGGACGTGGAATGTTAACCTGGTATAAGCGATAATCTGTATTAACCCATCTTAATATTTTTCTGACAAATTTATCGAATTTTCATCAGATTGCGAGTTTAAGCGAACCCTGCATTTCCGTAACAAAAAAGGACCACAGATATTCTCATAAAAACTGAAATTTATAAATATTCCTTTAGACGTAGTACTTAATTTTTATCCATGAATTAACTATCTTATTTCCCATCAAAAAAATTAAAACATATTTCTTTATATTCAGAAAATAAAATAAATAAAAGTGAATCATTCAAAAATAATAATTCCAATCTAATATCCCTTAATATTCGTTAGTGTGTAGTAGTATACAAAATCAAAATAAACATCCCATCCAATTAGCCAAATAATCTTAAAAAATAAAAATTGGCTGTTATTTCTTTCTGCTTCAAATAACAATCGGTTAACTCAGTTACATACTCTCTTTATTAATCCTAATGGCTGGTTTAGTGGGAGGGATAACGGTGAAAACGATAAAAATAAAATGAAATTGTTTTTGTGAATTAAAGTAGAAAAAATAGAAAGGTAAATTTGTTTTTTTTTTTTTTTGTAAACTTTCTAGTAATCCGAAACAATAAATAATTAAACAAATTGAAAATAATATTGAATCGCAAAGATGTTCTTGATACTTTTCAAAAACGTCCCAAAATTTATGTATGTTTCTGAGTAATGCTGAAATAGAAAATCTAAAGTCTACAGCTGAGAATATAGGACACGAACCACATTTAAATAATGAGGAACAAGATAATTTAGCTACAAATAATAATCAACTGTTCTTGCTACAGTAGAACAAGCAAAAAAATAAAGCTTTTAAAGATTTAAACTTTTATTTGAGATCATTAAACTGTGTGAAGTTGAAAAGTGAGGGGGGAGTGGGCGAATAGAAGGTATCATTAAACTGAAAAATACAAATGAGAGACAAATTGGCATAATTTCCTTTTATCATTGCATCAAGCGGAAGCCGTCACAATTCTTAGGTTACTTTATAATGGTTATGACAGGACGTTTCAAAAGTGAAGGAACTAATGAAGAATTCATAATGCGATAAATAACAGTTCCTATGATAACTGATACAAATCTGTATGTGCATTTTAACATAATAGGGAGCAGTAACCAGTGGTAGGATCATCTTCACATGTTTGATATGAATATAAATGACCATGCATGCAGCAAAGCAATGCAAACTTAGAAAGGTGTTGCCCAAAAACGAAAAAGATTTCTTTTTACAAACCCGGCCGGGACATTCCTTATGGCCACAGCTGAATTAATGGTAAAAATAAAACCTATATGTATAAAGGGGAAAGCCTGGTGTATAAACAATGATGGCATAAATAACTCTCATCGAAGATCAATGACATCGAATTTTAAATCAGGGTTCATGTATACATCTGTACATGTCTTGTAAATAGGACCACCGTCTGGAGGCGGACTGTGTGGATGAAAGCCACGCTGATCACATTGTTTAATCACAGACATTCCACCAGGGCTGGTCAACCGAAAAATGCCATGATTTCTGTGCATTCAAATTGAAAAAAGTATTAAAACATGTAGGGAAAATATCTTAATGACAGCTAATAACACATTCATATTCAGAGACCAAAAAATTCAAATAATGGTGAAACAATGCCCGAAATTCGATAACTTGCGAAAATATGATAATTTATCTCCAGTTTTGTGGGGTAAAGGGGTGGTGAATATGCTGATGTAGGAATGTGCCAAAGAAGAGGGAAGCAACTATATTCTTTTCAAGCACTTTTTTCTTGGCAAATATTTTACTCTGTTTTGAAACATGGATTATTAATTATTTTTAGGAACGATCATAGAATTCGAGTTCTGATTAATATTTCCACATGTTACATTATTCAAAAAAATGCCTTTGCCTCCTTTCCAGGTTCTATTATGTCTTTGGGTTCCTAAATTTATAAGGTCACGCTTCTAAATAGCAAACTTGCGATCATTTTTAGAATTTGACCAAAGCATCAATTCTGTTACTGAGATGTTTTTTTCTATCATCCAATTCATCAAAACACGTCTGAGATGTGATCTTACCTTGTACTATCTTTTGGCGCCATGACTATTGCGACAGACTCTGGTAGCATAATCTAAAGAAACAAGAATTTACACAAGTGAATAAAAGTATAAATAAATGCAGGATGCGCGTTTGACAGGATGACCCCATTTTTGACAGAAACAGTAGAAGAAAGAAACATTGTCATATGTACGAGATTGATTAGAAGTAACATTTTGCATATATATTTTAACTTCTCTACATGAATTTTAAATATGATCGGTTAATGAAATTAAAAACAAGCACAGCAAGTAGAAATCCAAAGACAAAGCAAGGAATGTCTATGGAGATTAATTAAAGATGAACTCACCTGATAGGAGTAGTGGGTGTGCAGATCAATTGACGACATGAAACAAGATTGTGTAGGATGTGTCTGGCAATTCAGAATAATATAATTCAGTGTTACAACAATAGAAGAATAATAAAGTAAAAATATAAGAAATGCGGATAAGCATTGTATTTCTTCAATACACCTGATGAAAATGCGCTTACAAAATGACAAACAATCATCCACAACCTGAACTAGTTTCTACCAAACACAGTTAGAAACTCACATGGATCCACCCAAGGGGAAAAAGAGATCGTTTATCCTGGGCTTCAAATATTTCCTCTTCATTTGTAGTCTGACACTGCTCAGGAAGAACAAAGATAAATGTAATGTTTACAGAATAATAGTAATGCATATTCCCCAAAATATTTATGGTCAAAGAAAATCTTACAGAATCTGATGTTGACTCTTGCTTTGGGATTATAAGGGCAGTAATATAAAATTTTCTGTTTTTCTGCAGATAAGGTGTTTTACAAAATTCCAATCAATATCCTATAGTTGAGCATAAAATAAAATATTGAAGGCTAGAGAGACTAAGCCATTAGAGCGCAACTACACTTTGGAAAATTTTACAAACTAGTAAATATAAATACCATGCATATGTCAGCTTGATCCATAATGAATAGACAAGTAAAACGAAAAGTGTTATTGTATTTGCACAAGAACATAACCATACAATATATAGTCATATATATACACACATATGGTTGCAAGGATTAGAGCAATCAGTTAAATACTGTTTCTGAGTCAGTTAATCCAGAATTCAATTCTGGGATTCCAAGACCCTCTTGGATCTATCTCTGCATGTAGCTTTAGGTTAAGACAAACGAAAAAAAAAATGAGCAGCACTTACAAGCAAACCGGCAAGGACACCACAAGTCTCTAAATTCCTTTTTGTATTTGACTTGGCAAGCCTCATAAAACTCTCCATCAAAGAAGTTGACTGAAATAGAAACAATTATTAGAAAGTGGAAATGACATCAAACTTCATTCAATGATAAATAATTTAGAAATTGTACGTATACTTGAAGAAACTAAATACTCAACACAAACATAACTATGCCTCCCCCAAGAAACACCAACCTAAAATTAATACACAGAAAATAGATAAGAAAATGTTATTGACTCACAATGTGCAGTTGCAGAGGAGCCTCCGCCTGAACACAACTATCCGTTGATGAAATCTCTGCCTTGCATCCTGCCTCATGAATACAAGGTGACACTGCAGGGACCAAATCTTGTACCTCAGCAAGTACAGGTGGAGGAGTAGGCTGCCTGATAACCTCTATTTCAGGAGTGGTTTCTGTTGTTTCAAAAGAAATAAGAGAAGGAGGTTCCTGATCATGCTGAAGTTGAGGCTGGGGCTGGGGCTGGCAGTCCTCACTTTGGGTAAGAAGTGAATCTAAATCTGACTTATAGTTTTCTGCAATGCTATTATCTTTCTTACTCACAGATTCATGTTCCGAGGAATGTTGTAGGCTGTATGTTCGAAAAGTAGGAAGGACATAATCACATAAATACTATAAATATAAATAGATAAACCAGTTCCAGAAGCATCATGGACAACAATCTTGGTTTTTAAAATATTGAACTCTACGAACCAACGAATCCATTTAAAAAAAACGACTTCAAATATAGTTCCATCATTTTAAAAAAGGTTACCATTGACATACAAATAACTTTTTTCTTATAATAACTTGGAAAGCCAACAATAAAGAAAAACACTATAGAAACATTAAATAAGAAATAACCTTGGTAATTCAACAGGTGACAGATCAATGTTGCTTGGATACCTGATCTACATCCACATCCAGACAGAAAAGTCAGGATAATCATCAAATAGAATAGAATTAAAACATAGAGATCCAAAACAACATACCCCTTTACCAGTGGAAGGAGGTCTCCACTGCCCCTTTAACCCATTGGGACCAAGGATAGAATGTCTAGAGAGAGTTTCCTTCGTTGGAAGTGGAAGAGTTATTGATCTACAAAAGGTCAGCAAAAATGTAGGGGACCTCTTATTTTCCAAAAAAATAAAAAGCAGGATAAGTAATCTGTGAACTAATTTAAAAAGGCAACATAGACTAAAACTTTTATTTCAAGCAGTGCTACTAGATCAAACATAATAAAGCTTTTTTCTAAACCAAAACTACCATCAAACCTTGCCGTATCCGGTTGCTAGTTCTTGAAGATATAAATGTACTTCCATTTCCTTATTATTAACATTTACACAATCATCTGGTATATGATCTTTTTTAATTTATTTACATATTTTAAATTCTCTTTCTTAACTTTTTAAAGTTTTGGACTAACATAACTTCTTTCAAGGTTTTCAATGAAATTCAGAAACAGGAAATCATATCCAGCAACATCTTAAAATTTCGTAATGTATCTGTAATACAACCCAAATACTCTTCTCAGTTTGCAACAAAGATAAATTGTCTTTCAACCAGCAGCTGGTTATAAGCCAGGAAAAGGAATGTTATAACTGTTTAATCCCTGCTCATTTAACTGGGTCAAATTTTACATTAAAAAGTAACAAAGTAATGTAAAAGAAACAAGTAAGCCTAAATTACTTGCATAATAAAAATTTAGATAAATAGATAGTCCAACTACAGACATTGAACAAAGAAGACCATCTAGCACTTGACTTTCAAACAAGTTTTTCTCATAATACTAGAAAGCAACCAAAACATGAAGGAAGGCTTCCCTTCACATTACTTTATTCCTGTCAAAAAAGAAGCTGACATGTATATGCAATACCTGTCACAGTATTACCACCACCACTAAGAAGTCAATTATATATTAATTTTTACTCCAATACTTACAGTCTTCGTACATGCTCTTCCACAGGCCTGACATAAGAGAATTGTTGGGTCCTAGATCCTTGGTAAAGAGGCTCCCCAGTAATAGTAGGTCTGGCTGCCTGGTCAAATATACAATAATGTATGGATGCTAAACTTCTTTTCAGAAGGGGCAGAAAAAACATAAAAGATTCTATTTTAGGGAAACATTATAACTAATCAATGACAAACCTTCGAATGAGTGAATTCTCATGCAACAAATTTTACCTTTATTTGGCCATAACTAGCTGATGTTTGCTTTTTCATGGGAGAAAAATCCAGTGAATTGTTTGAATTAAAATTTCCATGCCTATTTTGCTGGTATGAGAGATTGTTGTTAAGCTCATTGATCTTCTGTTGGACCACTGGTTTCAATTTCTCCAGTTCATTCAAAGAAATTAACAATTTCTATGGCAAAAAATTGAAATCAGATTAAACTCAGGATTTTATAGCAACAAATTTCATTTGGACAAGAGTATCAACAATTAACCTTTTTCAATGATTCTTTCTGCCTTTGTGAAGCTGATCTATAATCTCGATGACGTGGTATTGTCTCTGACACCAAACTAAAACCAAACAAAACAAAAGGAAGGACCCCTCAACGCAATTCAATGACAAAGTAACAAATACAATAAAGTCCAGATATTTTAAACAGTTCAACTAACGGAAGAAATACTACATACCAAATATTTGATATAAATGCTTTACCTAGAAAATCTTAAAAGCATGACATATAGGTCAATAATATTCTTCTCAGCGCGGAAGATATCAGCCTGCAAAGTTAAAACCATAGTTTGAGCTTGCAGGTAATGCAGTGCAACTAAACAGTCAAGAACACATCATGAACACACAAATAAATAAAAAATAAAGTATGACCGCAAATTCCAGGATGGAAAAAAATATATTAGCACAAACAACTACCAGTAAAAGCACAGAATATGCTGAGACAGAAAAAATTAATCACCGGCAACAATAGTGCAAGGAAGAGGTAAAGTTAAAACCAGACAGTTGCATTCATGCACGTCACTTTTCATATCACTCTACCATTATCGCATTTACTATCCCGTAGCACTAAATTCTAACGAAATTTGATGAACAAACCTAATATTCCCACATTACACATTCAAATGAAACAATGCATTTCATGATTAGACAATGAACTATCTTAAAAGAATTTGAAATATTTTGTAGAATCTAAAGTTTTTTGTGCAAGTCCTAGTGAAGTTCAATTATTGTCCATACAAAACTGGTACAGTCTAGAATATAGTAATTTTGCCAGCTTTATGTGCAATTAGTAGAGTCAAATTATCGTTAATACGAATCAAGGGAATAAACCCATGTTCTATGGTGTACATATAAATGATACTCTCACGAGTAGGAGACGACTAAAAATACCCCCCTTTTAATCCCTTTTAATCCCTGTCATTATTCTGATGCATTTAATCTCTTTCATAGGAACTTCTAAAATATTACAACTTCTACACAAAATCCCAAACGAACAAAAGTGCTTCTCTTTTTTATTTACTATAAAAATCACCACCTCTATCCGACAAAACATCACATTCAGTAACATAAATTGCACTTTTCAGTAAACCTATTATCCTCTCTTTCCGATCAGCGAACAACAAAATCTATGAATTGAAACGAAAGCACATATTTACGAAAAAAAATGTTATATATTTCTTAGAAAACAAAAAACAAGCTCTAAACTAGACGCTGTCTATCTACACCTAGGGTTTTTCGTCCCAATTTCCGGACGCGACATTGAAATAGCAGGAAGACGAAGAAAAGAACCTGTCGGAGGATGTTATCGGCGATGCGGTAGTAGAACCGGAGAGCGATTCGGTTATCGACATCGAGTTTCTGAGCACTGGCAGCGATGTTGATCCTGTCCGAAGAAGAGGACCTCATCGATTCCTCTTATCGTTTCACGCAACGCAGCGTTTCACCGTCGTCGTTTTCTTCCTATAAACTCAACGACGACACCGACCGACACTGCACAAAGCGAGGATGACAAAACTAACGGTGATCAATCATCGGCGGCGTAGAAATTAGATCGGGTTGAAGCTATGAGGTGAATGAATGCGAGAATTGTAATTTGGAGTTTGTTGTGAGGGTGAATATGGAAAACGTGGGTTGCTTCAGGGTCTGTTTGGCAGTTCCTTATTTTCTCCTCCTTTTCGAATTTTTAAATGTTGCACCATATAAACATTTTCCATATTTGGTGAACTGTCAATTAAATATTTAAGATAGGATTAGTGAAATAATTGTTTAATTATTTTAAACTTAAAACTAATTTTGAGTGATAAATTATTGAAGATAAGTAAATTCTTCCACTTCTTCCTCCATTATTTTCATCACTTATATATGTAAGATTAAAGTAACTTTGATCCATATTTATGATATACGTATAATTGAAATTGAATTTTATTGATATATTATAAATTTCATTTTTTCAATTAAATGGAAAATTTTAATTCCTGTTCTTTTATTTCATAAAATTTTAACGATATTATACGTTAATTTTCAAGTTACACAAAATTAATATAAATGATATGAAATTTGTCATAGTTAAATACGCAACTATAAAACATGTCAAAAAATATATCAAATATAAATTGAAATGAAAATAATATATAAATATTCGTATACCATTAAAAAAAATAAACAGTGCAAACAGTATAAATATCAATTAATATCCGACATCACCTTATAAATAATAAAATTCACATTCTCATTATCTTCCAAAACACAAAATTAATTTGTAATTATATTTCTAACATAACAAATTTTATGACAATTATATTTATAAAATGATTGAATAACTTAAAAACTAAACTTAGCCTATATAAGAAGACAACAACCCTTCAAAACATATAATTAAAATAATCGTGTGTATATATATATATAACGGGTAAAATATTAATTTAATTTAATATTGTTAACCTGAGTGGAGATGACCCTAAGGTGAGAAGTTTGTGAAAAAGGAATAATTTCTTTTGAAAATTTATTATAGTGGATGGACTTTTAAAAATAGATAATTAAAAATATGGATAAGTTGGTTAAGGAAACATAGTTTTGAAAGGGAAAGTCCTCCTGTGAAATAAGATTTTTTTTATTGAAGTAGTGTTTAAAGCACAACTTCAGTTTTAAATCCAAAGTCAAAGCATAAGTTTTATATTTTTAATGCTTCATAACTTTTTGAAAAAAAATATAAAAAAAATATGACTTTTCCTTTTAAAAACAACATATTAAATCAATTTTATAAGCACAGATTAAAGTTAAAAAAATACTAAAACATGTTTTAAATATGATATTTATTTCATATTTAAAAATTACAAAATTGTGCTTCAAATATATGATTTTAAACAGAAAAACTGTATTTTGAATATTTGTGTATTTTTTATAAATATTTTAAAATATTTTCATTGTGATATTTTTTTAAATTCCAGTTAATAAAAAGTGTATTAAGAAGCGGACTCTTAACTAGTTACTAATAAACTCTATTAATAATAACAAATTATTCAAAACTACTATCTTATAACTGTAATTCAACATTGTATTAACTCAAATCTTGTGGTATTTGCAATTAATAAACCTAATTTCCTTATCTTTATCTTCATTTTAGAAGACAAGTCAAGGTTAAATTCAATGGAATTCTTCTTTCACTTTATGTCAAATTAGCAAGTTCATATTAATTCAAACAAGTAATCTCTCCCTTTCATTAATGAGGGAATAGTAATTAACAATAGTCCACTTTTAACTGTCTTCGATTTTAAACATAGGAAAAATTATATGTAAAATTCATTATGAATGTGACTCCCTAAATTGTTATTCATAAAAACAATTAATATTAAAAAATGACTGAGACAGTAAATATATATATATATATATATATATATATATATATATATATATATATATTTTTTTTTTATGTGTCATCATCCCAATTTTATTTCTTACTCTCAATTTCAAAACTGAGCCACTTCTTGAACATAGAAAAAGATAGTTGACTCTGAGAAGTTCTTATTTTCTTTGTTTTTATTGGTTTGGTTCCAAATAAGTGTGTTCTATCATTTAATTTTATTTCTAAATTCCACTTCTTTTAAGAAATATAGGGTTGAAATAGCCCAATAACATTATTTCATCCATTAGTTATGTTACCCATGCATTAACAATCCATCATGTTAGAAGTTGAAGCTTCTATGGTCATCAAAGTCAATAAATTCATTTGATTTGATCTTTCCTATAAGAAATTTTTAAAGTTTTCTCAAATTATATTTATTTTTTTCTATATTCACATATTTTAAAATCATGTTATTTATCAAACTGTCTTTTTTAAGAAATATGATAAAATCATATCATTTTCTAAAAAAATTATGTATTTTATTACATATTTACCAATTTATATATTCTGATAGTAATATTCTCCCACATAATACACGAAAAATTTTAGATGAATCCTCAAGTTAAAGATTATTCTTAAGTAATTTCTCCTCGAATACTCATGATATTACTGGAAGAAGAAAAAATTGTACATATCTTTCTTGGCTTTTAAATTATTCCGGTGCAATTTCATTTTTAAATTACTAGAATTGACATGTTTCAAAAAAAAAAATTAGAGCAAATAATAAGCTGTATTTAGCATGCACAATTTTATATAGAGGAAGTTGTGTATCACAAATTGTGGATCTATAATGGTTGAATGGTTTTGACTGCAAAATTATTATTTATATTAGCATGACTTTAATTTGTTTAATCACTTACTAATTAGGTGAAGTTGTAAATGAGAAAGAAAGTTCTTTCTTTTGAATTCTTTTGGATAGAAAAGAAAGTTATGTACATGAACCACAACTTCAACTTCGATACAAAATTAATGTTACTTAATTTTTCACTAAAGTAGTATTTTTTTTTTTCTTTTCTTAAAGAACTCATATTTTCCATTTACAATTTCACTTAATGTAAATACAAGAATTTTGAAACTAAAATCATATTCTATTTCAATGACTTTTTTATTAGCCTTTGATCAACCCAAAATCGAGTTTTACACATTTTTTGTTATATAAATAATATAATTATGAGAGGGGTTGCAGAAGGAAACATGAAGCATTGGATAGAGAGGACTCATGACCGGCCAACATAGTCAACTCCGAAATATCGCTTAACAACGTTGTCCTCATGACCTTTTTCTCTAGGTTGTGCCCCTGTTTGGGGAAGGGCGGCGCAACCTCCGACGGCGGCGGCGGCAACCACCACGATGACCCCAGTGGGCCGGGGGACTCATTGGACCTGATCTTCGACCTCCACACTCTGCAACTCGCTACCAACTTCTTCAGCAGCCTCAACCAGCTAGGTCATGGAGGCTTTGGTCCTGTCTTCAAGGTACCATACCCTTTCTCCTCTTCAAATTTCAAACCCAATTACCAAAATAAAAATTTGCACATTTAGTCATAGGTTCTTGCCATTTTAATAACAATTACATTTTCTGGTATAGTAGATTTGTGATATTAGTTCCCTGATTCCAAGTCTCAAATTACTATTTTGGTGGCTCAATCACAAGCCAATGGCTGATCAACAAATTCCAACCTATATAAAAATTAAAAATTTTAAAAATTAAATTGATGTAATTGTAATCTTAAAGTATTAAAATCTCTATTAACTATGGAAGAAGATCTCTATTAACCAAGGAACTAAAATAGTAACTAATTTGTAAAATCTCAAGAATAAAAATATGTACAAGGCAATAATTTTATCATAGTAATTTATGATTATAAAAAAAAATTCAGTTTGATTGCATTCTAATTATAGTTAAATTCTTAAAAATTATGAATTATTGTAAAAGTGTCCTTTTAGATTTTAGTCACTGGATGACCAAAGATCAGTCATGAAACAGTAGTCCTGGTTGTTGAAATTTCAGGGCTAAAATGACTCTGGTCGTCTGATAAATTTATACTCTAAAACGGCGATTTTTACTTATGTAGGAAGCAAATTAATCGGTATTATTTCAACTCAATTTCTAACTATACCCTTTTTCCAATCTTTTTGAGAAGGACGGTTTATGTAATTAATTATATTATGCATGCTTTGTGCAGGGAATGATGCCAAATGGTCAAGAAGTGGCAGTTAAGAAGCTGTCGTTGGAATCTAGACAAGGAGTTAGAGAATTCACCAATGAAGTCAAGCTATTACTCAGAATTCAGCACAAGAACTTGGTTACATTACTTGGTTGTTGTGCAGAAGGGCCTGAAAAGATGCTTGTCTATGAGTATCTACCTAACAAAAGCCTTGATCACTTTCTGTTTGGTATTGAGAAAAGATGTTTCTTCATCTATTTATTTACTTATGTTTTGTGGTTGTTTTGTGGAAAATGACTGACAAAAGTTGTAAGACATAATATTTTTTCAGATAAGAGGAAGTCTTCATCATTGGACTGGGCAAAACGATTCAGAATAGTTACTGGCGTGGCAAGAGGACTTCTCTACCTACATGAAGAGGCCCCAGAAAGGATCATACATAGGGACATCAAAGCTAGTAACATTTTGTTGGATGACAAGTTAATTCCGAAAATTTCAGACTTTGGTTTGGCAAGGCTGTTTCCTGGGGAGGACACTCACGTGCAGACATTTAAGATTTCCGGTACACAGTGAGTAGACTCTTCCCTTCTTGGTTTTTGTTATTCAGGTGTTGGTATCCTAACACTTTATATTTGATGAATGCAGTGGTTACATGGCTCCTGAATATGCATTACGAGGATATCTGTCAGTGAAGACTGATGTTTTCAGTTACGGAGTGCTGTTGTTGGAAATAGTTAGTGGGAGAAAAAACCAAGATATGCGACTTGGTCCAGAAAAAGCAGATCTCTTGAGCTATGTAAGTTTTTTGGTGATGAAATGGCATCATAGAGCATCTAACATGAAACTTTTTGTGGTGAAATGTAACATATGAAACTGGACAACAGAACATGCATTTTATGGAACCATGACATGTATATTTTAGTCCCTGTTGTTTGACTTATGTGGTCATAAATTTCAAACCATAAGCTTAAACCAATCATTGAGAAAAATAATGTGACCGTTTCATTCTCACTTGTTCATTTTCTTCATTGAATTTTGTAGGCATGGTCGCTTTATCAAGGAGGGAGGATAATGGAATTGATTGATCCAGCCCTTGGTAAATACAATGGTGATGAGGCAGCTATGTGCATTCAGCTAGGTTTGTTGTGTTGCCAAGCAAGCATAATTGAAAGACCTGACATGAATGCTGTTCATCTCATGCTCTCAAGTGATTCCTTCACTTTGCCAAGACCAGGTAAACCAGGAATTCAAGGTCGTGCAGGGCATTGGACTACAACTACATCTTCTGCTTTGACCAATACCAATCCTAGTAATACTACCAGGGCCTCAGGTGGTAGTGGTAGTTTTGTAGAGGATTATTCTAGAAATTCTATATCCACCTCTTCTTTTGATGAAGGCAGATGACCTCCATCCATATTGTATAGGGTTCAATAGAAGCTCTATTTATTGAAGGGTATTTTTTTTTGTATTACTGTAGTTATCTTAATAGAGAAATGGTTTGATGACAAAATTCAGCATAGTTGATAGATAAATGGGTTTGATTCTTGCCCATATTTTATTTGAAAGGATAAATTTCACTTCAATAATTTTTACGTATCCAAAAGATTAGAACTATTTATTCGGAGATATGCTTGGTGTAAAGAAAAGAAAAATAGTTTGGTGTATCTAATGATATACGAGGATTGAGGTCTTTTGCTTTGCTGCATGTGGGATACTCGTACACTGAGTTTTTATCTGGCTAGAGAATAATTTGATGACAAGCGTTGTTATGGAAAGGTTAAGGGCATATAACTAATTTAGGATGTAATTGTTTTATGATATGATTCTCCTATTGGAAAACATTTTTGGTTTTAGTTTAATTATCAAATGAAAAACCCTTTTTTTTCCCCCAAATATTGTTACTTTTCTTACTGGTTAGGTAATCCATAAATGAAAATGTGGAATAAAATTTGCTACGCTTACTCAAAATCTTGCTAGTAACAGTCCATTAGAATCACGGAAAATGTGTCTCTTTTATACTAAATCTTCCTTAATTTCATTTTTTATTAAAAAAAAAACTATCTAATTAATATAACTTGATAATATGATTTTTATTTTCTTTCAAAATATATTCAACTAATATTTAAAATCGTACAATCATACCCCGCTAGTCAACAGAAATGAAACAATTTATTTTGAAAAGTTATATAATCTAATCGGCATTCGCCACATTCTCATCCTTACACTAACATAATTACATTATAATGAACAAATAAAATTCACAAGTTAAAACTAAATTATATAAAGCTTATTTTTAATTTATGAATGAAAATAGAATAAATTAAACTGTTTTTCTTGCTTATTCTCCTCAATATGCATTTGTAAAGAAATATATCCAAATAAACCATCAGTAACCTTCAAGCAAAGCAAAAACAGATTCACCTCTGTTCCAGGACCAAACACCGGTTGACAAAATCTTAGAAATAAGGGAATCATTTGGATGTTATAAGAAAAGATATAAAATTCTACATTGATAAACCAGGAAACAGTATTTTCTAAAATCCCTAAAGGAAATTTGGAAATAAAACCAACTCAACAAAACCAGCATCCACCATATGCAATGCAATTCAGAAACAAATTCAAAGCCTATAAATAGAACTTAAGCCTCGGTTGTAGGATATTCAAAGACAACATCTTTGCCTGAAAACTTCCTGTATACTGCAGCAAAAGTCTCCAACTTGTATTCAGTGTTGTTTCTCTCCTTAGGGTCCAAAAACACCTATGCACACGAGAACAATTTAAGCATAAGCATTTATTTTCTGATATTATATGCTCACAGTAGCATGGTTAACTATAGATATGATTTCTCTCCTTTGGAAGTTCTTTTGGTACAGACTTTACCTTCATGATCTTGGAACCATCAATTCTATACCTAACCCGCTTTCCAACAATCTCAGCAGGCAATACAATATCCTCCAGCATTGCCTCATGGACAGCAGTGAGTGTGCGGCTGCGAGGACGCTGAACAGCAGAACCCTTCTTTGGTGGCCTCAATATCCTACGGGTGGCAATCAGGACTACATCCTGCAATGCAAGATTAAGGGTCATTAACGTATAACAAATGAAATATCACACATTTTAAAAAAGTACGCAAACTACAGATGCCTCAGAAGATAGATGATTTTCATGGCTAATTTTATTATGTCATCACAGTAACTGCACGGCAACTTACTGAACTTAAGCTTTATAGGCCACTAAAACAGTTGCATATAAAGAGAAACGCAACTACAGATCATGGAGAATTAAGAGATATTGAAAAGAAGAGAAAGTTAAAGACACAACACATGTTAAGGATAAGAAGAATAATTTCCAATCTATTGAATCCATATGTATAACAAAGGAACAAGACTCTGCCTACCTTCCCGCTAAATTTCTTCTCAAGTTCTCTCACAAGCCTGACATGGATCTTCCTGAATCCTTTCCTTAATCTGTAGGGGACATGGATAACCACAGCCTTGCGGTTCCCAGAAACATCTATCTGGCTGTAGATTATGAAAAATAATAGTCAAGAGACAAGCAAAAATCTCATTATCTTCCCACAAACAACCATTAAAACAAATTCTTACACAGCTGAATTTATGTATAAATCTTTCAGATCACTTTTCAGCTCATTGTTAGTATTTTCAAGATCAAAGAATGCCTGCAGCAACATTTTTTTAACAAAGAGTTAATCATTGCACGTGAAACTGACTATCAGCTCCAGTATATAGCAACAAAAACAGTGTAAAGAACCAAAATAAACCTGTCCAACTGATTCCTCAAATTCCGTTGGCTCAGCATCCTTGTCTTTGTGGATTTTCTTCCTTGATGTGTACATCTTGACAACTGTAGACAAACATCGGAATTAGATAAATGCTGTAGATTACGATTTATAAAATGAAAGTTTAACGATGTAAACATCTGACAACAAGCACAGCCTAAGCATCAACTAATAGATTAATTAAACCTGTATCAGATACCACACTGGTCTAAATAATAAAGAAACAAGATATTAATCCCAGTCACATCTCATCAATTTTCATCAACAAACTGCCCAGATTACAGAACAAATTCAGCACGAATAAGCCAAATACTCTCAGCATTGTGAAGATAACAACAATCTTCCATTTTTTCTCATCGGTGTCATTTACCGATTTTAAAACTTGAACATTGGTCAGAAAGTTCAATGGTATATTTCTCCCATCGTGACAATGTATCACAAAGACGAGAAGCACTCTATCTATAAACCTATAAGTAAATAAAACAATGCTAGAGGCTACAACACCTAATAGTTAAGTGTTACACAACAATTAAGACTGAGATTCATGTCACTTTTGTGAGGTTACAGATAATCAAACTCGGAGAAACCAACGATTATTATCACTGCCAGATAATGCTAAAGGAGCAACATGTTTCTGAATCTAATAAAAAGAAAAACAAGACCCCTCTTTTCTTAAAGCGAATTCCCCATTATCCGAACAAAACAAAACAAAACAAAACAGAATCATCGATCAAATTTCCATAGCAGCCATTACCCAAACGAAAAAAAATTTACACAAAACAAAAAGATGAGAACTTGTATTCCGTTCTCCGTTGATTATGGTGAAGAATTTGCAGAGTGACTCAAATTCTAAAAGGGTGTCAGAATCCTACCTCACCCCAAGAAGATGAAAGCCACCGAGTGCCGCAGCAAAAGAGTGAGTCCCTGCTCTGTTTTCGCGGCAGTGAAACCCTAACGAGAGCGATTAAATTTAGTTTATAAAGATTTAGTGAACGACTTAGATCAAGTGTTTAGTACACATGGACGGTTCCAATTCCGTGATAGAAACTGTGTATCCTGGCCGTTCGATTAACCATTTTTCTTTTTTCAATATTTTCTAATGTAAATAAAATATTTAAGTTTTTATTTCCGGCACACTTTAATTTCAGTAATATATTTGCGAATCTAGTGTACCTTTGAATTTCCTTTTGTAAAATTAGGGTAAGCAACGCAAAAGTGACACTGTTTGATTTTTTTCCTTTTTTCTTTGTAAGATACGCAGTGTGTTGAATTTGAGTGAAGTTTTTTTTTTTTTTTTTTTATAGATTACAAATTTCCTAAAGAGAGAAAATTATATATATTTTTTAAAATATTTAATATAATTATATATTTAAGATTTAAATTAAATAATACTAGTTAAACTGGAACACTTTCGTAGCTATTAATCCTTTTGATGATTTGTTTAGAAAAATATTGAAATATTTGTATATTTTGTTGCACATTATGGTGTTATGAGTGTAAAATTGATTTTAAATTGAAAAAAAGTTCAAGTAAATTTTGTATTGAATAAAAAATCATAACAAAATTTTATTATTGACTTGTTTTTAAAAATAATCAGAATTTAAATATAAATAGATTCGTCAAGCAACATATGAAATCAAGAAAAAAGGTTCAAAAATAGATATATTTTTCTCAGTCTTTTTGCAACTTTTCACTTTCTTCATCTGTTCAATCAAAGTTGGTTGCGGCTGCACTCTGAAAAAGTAATCTTCCCAACAAGGTTTGAAAAAAAGGGTTACTTTGAAATGTCCATGAGATCTTTATATATTGGCTTCCAAATGTTGTCCTAGAATCAAATTCAAGTCTTGACTCTTCAAGAGCATTTATGAAATCTTTGATAGTGTTATGGTTTTACACTCAAATTTTCAATTTTTATATTATGGGCTTGTGAATATCAACTCCCTTTCAACTAAAGAACTCATCAGAAAAATGCACTCATCACACTATTCACTTGAGAGAAGTTAAATCTGAAAAAGAAACATATCCAGATGTAACATGAATTATGAAACATTTACATTTACATTGGTAGCTTGTTATTCAACAGTTGTTTATCTATCTAATAACAAGCAGTACATATAAAACATAGTTTGTGAGTGGTTCTGAAAGAGTGCTCTAAAATCTAAATCCTCATCTTTGTATGTTCCTAAATTGCCATAATTCATCATTACTCCTTGTGCTACATTCAGATTCCATATTTAGCCAGTTGGTTTCTGATATTTGGCAACCAATCACTGGGAGTTTCATGTTCTCAGCATCCATTGTGGCTGTCAGGTTGAATGAATCCATGTCATAGGCATTGTTATCTATGTTGTAACCATCATATGAACAAATGTCAAAATCACAGTTATCTAAGGCCTGAAATTGATTTGTAGCGCACCCTAAAGGCTGAGTCATATTTTGGATATTTACTGATTCTGAATTGGAAATGCTTGAACCATTGTTGTGTTCCGAGTCTGAGTTCTGCTCATTCTGATTCAAATGACTGAGACCTCCCTGGCAAGTGATTTGTGTTTTTGGTGCTGCCCCTATCCCAAATGATGAATAATGAAAACCACCATCAAAAGGTATAGGAATTTCTTGGTCTTGGAGTGACATGGCTGAAGGAGATGATTCTTGTGCTTTGTGAAGACATCTTGTCATTTGTAGACCCTTGACAAATTCTAGAAATTCTGTTGTTCTCTGTGTCTCAAATTTCACATATCTTGCATGTTTCTGAATCCTTGTTCTCCAATAGTTCTTTATTTCATTGTCTGTTCTGCCTGGCAGCTGTTGTGCAATTTTTGACCACCTTCAACAATCACAAAAGTGGAAATAAGAATCCTAAGAAAGGATATTATTCTGAAATTGACTAGCACATGGATAGTGGCCCCTTTTGCTTCTTTCTCAAGAATAAAAAGCATTTGAATAAGCACAGTTTCACAAATACAAGTAATTATGAGACATGCACCTGTTACCCCACTTTGAGTGGAGTTCAAAGATCAAAAGCTGCTCCTCTGAGGTTAAATTGCCTCGTTTAACATCTGGCTTTAGATAATTTAGCCACCTTAATCTGCAACTCTTTCCTGTTCTCCTTAATCCTTTGAGAAAATTTAGTCATCAAAAAGATAAACAAAGTAATCAGAATTAGCATGCAAATTGTTCAAAAGAATACAAAAAATACCAAATAGATAATCACCAATAAGGTTTTGTCTTTATTCTTATCTTGGATTACCTGAACATATAGCAAGCAAATTCCATCTCCCTTCTCCATGATTGGCAATGTAATTGACAAGAAGATCATCCTCTTCAACACTCCATGGCCCTCTTCTAACTTCATTATCTTCTTCACTGTAACAGATGATGCTCTTTGAAGGTGTAGACATGGCAAGTCTCATTGATCAAAACTCAAAACACCATGCATATATATGCAGAGGAGAGCTATTATGAGTATGCAAATTAGCACAGATATATAAGTTATATAAATACACATGGTTTGAATCTATTATACAGTGCAACATATTTTTTGGGGATTTTGTCAACGTGAACAATATGAACTTTGTTGCTTTTTCTGTAGACAGGAAAAAAACTACTACTGCTGTTACAAATTCCATATTGTGGCTTCCATATACTTTTCATGGTCTCTGCCCCATGAAACATTAAAAGTGGATAGGTTCATTGTTCAGCATCTTACCTCGTTTCTAGAAGAATAAAAAAATTTACAGTTTATTACTACAAAGTTATTGGTCACATACACTAATTATTCTTTGATCGTAAGACACAAAGGTTATAGGTTGAGAACTGGAACTTGGCTATGTTATTTCAGTCAAAGAACAAATTCACTTGAATCACACTCTATATAACTTAATATTTTATTCAGTAATATCACTTTTGCACATGGGAGAAGGAGTTTCATCCCTTTATTAAGGTACTTATTCGAGTCTTACTAATAAAAGTAATAGGTGTTAGAAAGAATTTTGTCTTTGTAAACATAAGTCTGCAGTTAAAAAGTGAGTTCTAAATACAGATGCTAAAGGGATCTTAGACCAAAAATAATATTTTATACTAGCATCAAGAAAGATCTCCCTTTTTCTCTTCAAGGGTAGAAAATAAAAGAGTTATATGATACAATACTTTTAGTTCTTTGACCACCAGCAATGTTCTTTTCCCCTGTACATTGTTGTGTTGTTGCAATGGATTTATGTATTTGTTGGTAAGTAACAAGTTAATCGTTAAGAATTTCTTTATGCACTTGTAAGTATTCTGGTATAGGATCGAGTGTTTGTTTGTTTTAAGGGTTGTGCATCAAGTTAACACAGGCGTGTGAAACCAAATAAATTAGGGTACAAGTATTTACTAACCACAATAACGTGATTTTGACCATTATAATCTAAAACAAAAAAGTTGCATTATGAAAATCAACTATAATTAAAGTGTAACATATTCTTCCTTTATACCATATTCTAAAGGCCTAATTTTGTAGGCACTATAATTAAGTTAAAACCAAAGATGTAATTAAGCTTATTAATTTTGTTTTTGTTGTAGAATAGCAACAAGTTAAAACCTAATATTTTATACAAACTATTCAAATTTATACTACTAAACTGGTTTTACAGATTTTGAGAATAGTTTTACTTAATGCAGACATTTTATTATTCTATCAACAATGTATTAAATCGATAAATTTATGTCATATTGTTTCCATTGTTACCTCCATGGACAGTAACAGAAGATATATAGCATAAATACTCCCCAATCAAAAATTTGATGTTAATGTTGTTGGTGGTGTAGTGTGGGCCGGCATTGAAACACTGCTACGAATCTTACAACTCACCCACATTTTTTTTTCTTGGTTGTCATTGTCGCATGATGTCTGCTTTGGTATGAGAATAGATTCAACGTGGTTCTCCTTTGTCCAAATTATAAATCTTTCATTGGGTTCTCTTCTGGATGAAAATTCAGTAGAAGAATATACAAACACTAAGAATAGTCATCTATAATGTTTTACTTTTACTATAATTTTCTTCCATATGTGGGTTGGGTAGGGTATTAAATTTGATCACCTTGTCTCAGTTAACTTGGTTCAAGAATCAACACGAGAAAAGTAAAATAACTCTATTAAATTAGATTTTGTCAATAATGCTAATAAAAAAAGCTTAGCCAATAGTGAAAGTTAAAAAAATTGCTTGCAAGCTTAGGAAAAATGCCAAATCTTCTCTACAAAGTAATTGCAATTGTTGAGTCTTCTATGATTAAGTTTTCTTAAATATAACTTGTGATCATATTCTTATTGGCACTCGAATGACTAAAGTAAAGGTTATTTAGTCTTACTAAACTTTTCATATGAAAAGAGTTGATTGAGTTCAAATAAATAGCCATCTTAAGTCAAGATGACGAGGTTATAAAAAGAAAGCTACTAGAAGGAACTCATGTATCCAAGAAACCTCCATAAAGAGCGTCCTATGTGATACCTTTTCCATACCTTATATATTTTAAACTTTGGGTTGGAAACTCAATTTTTTTTAAAACAAAATACTTATACTAACTTTATTTTAAAAAAGTTTCATGTGATTAGCGTGAATCTAGGCTTGGGATAGAACCCTTAGGTTAGAGCACAAAAGAAACAACGAACTAACAAATATAAAATACACAGATAACAATTTTCATTTTGTCAAATGTATGAATATCTAGGTGTTTAGAGTTTTCAATTAGATAGGTCATAGATATGGATGTTGAAAAGGTGAATGAGATTGGACAGCTTGAGTGACAAAGTTGTACAAGTTCTTACTTGAATTGCATTCTATAAAGTATGGGAGAACACAATTAATTTGACCCTTTATAAAAAAAAAGGGGGTCTATATTTGATGACCCATAAGGCATACCATTAAGAAGTAGCTATTGTGGTAGGATTTAGGTAACTATTTTTGCATTGTTAATAACTAGTCAGTAACCATTTTCTGTTTGTTCTATAACATATAAAACTGAAAGCCCAGCCCATTCTCCATTTTGGCTCAAGTTAATCTCCTAATTACTAATCAATTAATCTTAATTTGTTTTTCTTCTGTTCAATTTGTCTTGCAATTATGCAATTGTAATGTTGGTGATTGTGACATGAAGCAAGCATGTAATTAGCACAGTGGAATTGCCAAGTAAGCAGGCATGATCCATTTCATTAGAAGCTTGTTTGCAAAAGTCAGACCAAGAAGCAGAGGCCACATAATTGATGAGAGTGATTCAGAGTTTGAACCAGGATAATGACATTGTGGTCACAAAGATAATAATAAAATTGATGATTACTATTATTATGATATGATTAAACGGTGATCATTAATCAACTGTGGTGTTAATAATTACAAAGACTCACTGATATGACATCATTCATGACCAGCTGTGATGACAGATAGACTTCGATGAAAAACTGTTCCAATCTCCACTTTTACTTTTCTTAAGATTTGTTCAAGATTTTAACTTTTGTTTGTGTGCTTGTTGGGAGAAAACAACCAACTTATTGGAAAGAAAAATGAGCTCATCATCCATGGTTTGCACTAATATCTTAAGCCAATAAAATTTGAGTTTAGTATCATGCACAGAGGTGTAAAAAGTTTCTTATACTGTTAATGAATTAAAATGTAAGAAAATAATAAAATCAGTTTACCCTGTTATTTAATTAAAAGTGTTATATATGACAATTTATTTATTTCTTACAACAATTACCTTAAAAATCATATTTTGGGGTATTTTAAAAATTTAAAATTGATTAAAAAAATGTAAACATCAAATTTCAAATAATTTTCACAATTATATGTCTTAAAACAACTTTAAAATATAATAAAATATGTTTTTTATGGACAGGCTGATTAAATATTTTTTTAAAGAGATGCCTAATATAAAAAATATCAATCATCAATTTAATATGTTACCAAGAACGTTCATGAGTTCATGATAAAGATTAGTATTTCATAATTTACATAAAAATAATATTTTAAAATGAACTATGCTATTTATCACATTATATTTTATTGTAATAATATCGCAAAAAAATTTCTTTCTTATTGTTAATAATATGAAAGTAATTTATTTTAGTAGTGGTTGGTTCGTGAGGAATGATTGTTCTAAAATAAATTTTGAAACCTATAATAAAATTTTATATTTAATTTTTTATTTACCAGAACAATAAATTCAATATGAAAATAATTTTTTTAAAAGGATAATGATAGAAATTAGAAAAGAGAATCACCATTGTTGTTAATTCTTTATGTAGTGTTTGTCTTATTTCATTAACAAATATTAATAGTAAACACTTAAAATAGTTTGATATAAACATTCAATTGGTATAATTTTTGAAATAACAATAACAGATTGTAAAATATTTATTACAAAATAACACAAAAGATAATAAAATATTTTAATTAAAAAATATACAATTATATCTCCATTAAAGATTATAAAAAAATAAAATACTTTACAAAATAAATAGAAAATAAATAACACTAAAAAATAATTTATTATTATTATTATTTTCATAGTAAAAAAAACCCAAATAAAAATAAGAGTTTACTTTGTAAACTTGATGATAGTGCAAAAAATGTTTATGCAGTGATTATTCATAAAATTTACTAGACCTTTAGTTCATTTTAGTAATAAAAAGAATCCTTTTAACCATTTAAAAATACTTTTTATATGCAAACATATACTTTTTAACCATTTAAAAAAATACATTTTATATACAAACATAATTAAAAAAAGTTATTATAAGGCTGAAATTTTCAGTTATGCGTAAATTTCAATTATATTAATTAAACATCTATATTTTCTTTTAATTGGTTGACTTATGGATTATATATTTTTCTTTCTTAATATTTTATGTATCTATAATTTATAATTAAATTATATGTTGCCAAGTCAATCTATTATTATTTGGCATGTTTCAATTCCTCGATAATTGTATAATCTATTATGTTTATATCTTTTCTTTATTGAATTAAAATCTCATTATCTATTTAATTTGGTAAAAATTAACTTGTCTAAGATACCACTCTTCCATAGTTAAGGTGAATGTTGTAGTTGGGTTATGGTGGTTGAGGTTGTGTGATTTGACATGGTTCTAAGGAGCATTAGAGAATGATGGTGAAGGAGAAGAACTCATTTTGCATGAGAAGGAAAATGACAAATTAGAAAAGGATTTGTGAGCTACTGAAATCATCACATGGAGATGAATCTACTGAATTGTATATACTCTACCTCTTTCTTTAAATAACATGAAATATTCAATATTTTTTTTTTACAAAATATAATAAAAAATTATATAAAAGCACAATATTATTGTGGTAAGCATAAATTATCTTACCAGATGCTCACAAGAAAGGTTTAGCATTAAATAAGTATGAGAATTTCAGAAGTACACGGAACACAAAAGAAAGTATAAAAAAAAACTTATAGAAAGAAAAAAGAAATATAACCAAGTTCTCCATAATATTTTATAAATAGTATTCTAATAACACTGATTTTCTAAATTATAAGAAAATAATGAATATGATTTATTTAATATAAAATGTAATTTCAATGTTTACCAAGCTAGCCAAGTGAAATGTAAAATAAACATGGAAAAAGTTCAATGGAAGATGGCTATAAATGAAAATTTAGATTTAACAAAAAAAAAAAATACTACAAGTGACACCAACGAAAAGAACAACTTTTTATAAGACGATGAATGAAAAATGTGAAATATGTTACTTAATAAAGCAGATAAGATAAATTCATCTTTAAATTTTCATTGAAAATCAAGTGATGTTAATATGATATAAAAAGACTAACTAAATTAAGAATGTATATGTAATTAGAGCAAACCTTGAGAGAGATTGTTATAATTTATTAAAAAAAAGTCATATTTACAAGAAAACTATATTTTCAGGATATATTTCACACTATTTCATAGAAGAAAATACTCTTTAGATTGTGAAATTATAAAAGAAAAATTATTTTTTATATAGGGTTCAAATTAGTTTTGATATTTTTTTAATACAACAAAAGAAAATCAATTTTAATATAAAAACTTTAATTTCATTAAATCAATTCTGTTAATAATTAATGTTGATTTGTTATTTAGAGAGATGGTTGTAACCTTCATAGAGATTTTTATCCTTTGGTTTATGTGTTTTTTAAATAGTTAAGAGTTTTACCATTGTAGCTTGGTGTGAATTTGTGTTAGATATAAAAAGAAGAGTATTCACTATATTGGAGTGTCTTTTTAGAAAGTGTCATTTTTGTGTGAGAATGTTGGAGTTTGGATCCAATTGGTTTGACGGAATAGGGTGTTTAAATTTTTTTTGTTTAAGTCGTCTTATTTGACACTTTGAAGGGTAAAAATCTATTAAGGTAGAACCAGATTAATATTAATCATTATTCTAACTAACACATATGATAAGTATTAGATATCAAACACGTGGTCAATTACATAAATAACTAATTGAATTATTTAAAAATAATTAAATTAAAATTTGTGTATTAAAATTAATAATATACCAAAAATTTGTTGTACTAAACCGATTATTCATCCTATAAAATTTGTTAGATTTTAAAGGTGAATTTCTCACTTTTTTTTTTTTTATAGTAACATTTGTTTGTATAGATAGCCACTACATGTAATCAAAATTTAGAAGTTTATGTAATAAAAAGAATTTAAATGATGATTATATGCTAAAAGAACAATTTCTTTGATGTGCAAATAGTTTTACAAAAGGTATTATAAATCAATCACTTCTTAAAGCCACTATAATAAATTCCAAGGATTCAATGAACCCCTCTTACAAATATAAGTTAATAGTGTCAGAATAATGATATCCTTCAGCCACAACCAAATTAATGTAGTAATGAACTGTTGAGAGATTGCAACTTTCTTTCTTTTCCATTTATAGTTGATTTCTTACGCACCCACTTACAATTTTCTGCTTGAAAATGTTCCCTTCAAAGGCCATAAGATGTGAAGGATGCATTTAGACATAGTATTAGCAAGTGGGCATCTTATCAATCATCAAATCATCTTTTAGGTCAAAAAAAGTAGACCATATTTTGTCACTGAATCTGTCATCTTGCCTAGGTTGTTCAACTATATGATTGCACCATAGTTTTCAGATAAAAATTTTAAGGAAATGTTGAATCCTGCCAACAAGGTTAAGTATATTATTATATTTGGACTACATTGGGATTTGAGGTGATTTAAATTGAACCACCTAATACCCTATATATATGTCCTAATGTGTGTGATACTGTTGTAGTTTCATATGGTGGAGTGGGGTTACAACCTTAAAAAAAACTGATTTTTTTTTCTTTTAAAAGAAAACAATCCACTTTCTCTTGCTGGAAAGGATACAACTTTGTGGCACTTGTTTCAAGTAATTTTAGAAGATAACTTTTAATGAAACAGGAAAAAGGATAACTTTGTGTCTAAAACACAAAAAATATTAAGAGGGTGTGTTAATATTGTGTTTCAGTTGTGAACCGGATCATGTCATTCTCAAGTATTTCTTGTTCTCTTTATTTTGTATTACTAGTTTTTCTTAAATACAGTTTTAAAGGGGTTACAAAAATGTATTCAATCTGCATTTTTGAAATGAGCAGATACAATTGTAGAACTTGCTAATAAGCATATCCAACTAAGTCATATTTTCACAAAATTAACTTCTCATACTTATCTGACATAGGCATCACTCTCTTTCTGTTCATTTTTTCAGTATTTAATTCTAAAGAGTGGATGCTGATACCAAGAGATACCAAAACCAAAGAGGATACTGATAAATTTCATCTTTTGTGAGCAAAAGAGAAGTTTGTAGTGATACCTCTTGGCTTTCACATGATCAATACACAAGTTGAGTTTTACTGAACATTATCTTTCTCAAATATTTATCACGTTAATGATATATATTAAAGGTATTTAACTTGTGATTTTGAAAAACAAAGCTAATATAACTTGCTGAAAGTACAATGAATTAAGTGCAAGTAAATTTTCCACCAAATTAATTTCTCAATATAGGCAATTCTACTATTTCTCTCACATTTTTCAGTATCCAACTGACATACATATATGACTTTTATTAAGAAAATATTAGTGGTCATGAGAAATGTTATCTTGGAAAATTGAAGACAAGGTATTTGGAAACAAGTGGAAGAGAGTACATTTTAGCTCCCAAATGTCAAAAGTCAAGACTATTACAGTTATGTTAGGTGAATCCGGCCTATACCTATTGTAGCCATAGACTAGGGATTCTTCATATGGCATTCTCTTCCAAAGAAACTTCTTTGGATGCACACCTTTGATTCATACTAAGGCTTAAAGGAAAATGCATGGGCAAGTTCACCATTGCACGTTTACAATATGGAAGATGTTTTCCCATAGGGGAGTGTGACATCACAACCAAATCCTCTATAGTCCTAAGGTCTTGCATTTAGTTTTGAAAACTCTAAGGATGTAGTTTTGCAAAAGGGTAATGAAGGGTTTTTACTATAGGAAAAGGTTTGTTCCAAAGTTAAGTAACTATGATTTGTCTTTCTGTGTGTGCCGTCAATGGCTACATGCAAATGATGAAAATAATGGCCATTTTTGGCAAGGCTACAATTGGGTGTGTGTGCATATAGGGGCAACTCCAACTTTTCAATGCCCATATGGTTTCTTTAGAGTGTGAGTGAGACCAAGGAATGTAACCCTTAATGAGAATTTAATGAACTGCCGCAGGCCAAACACACACCCCACATGTCAGAAGCCTGTTTCAAAGTTTGGTTCATTCATTTCTCGAATATCAGTTCAAATCAGAGGCAGTATGAGCAAACATAGGACAACAAACTCTGTGGCCAAACAGTAGGAATTGAAAGCTTGAACAACTTGAAGACTCTTCCAAGTTTATAAACATGTTTCACATATTTTTTTTAACCTATTCAAGATTAAATTTATTATTAGATTTCATATCAAAAATATTTTAAGTGTAACTCAATCTTACAAAATCAACTTATAAGATAAAGTTTAGTTTATATAAAACTAATAAGATTTATATTTATTTATAAATTATTAAAACGTCTCACTTCTAGTCGATATAAAATTTTCGATAATTATGAAAAAATGTTTAAACAATGTATTATGAGATGGAATCTAAACCACGTTTTTGGATAAACACGTCCATTCAACAAATCGTATAACAAGAAAAATACAAAATATAAGAGTGCATGCAATTTTTCTTTCTTAAACTTCATTTCATTTCATTGTGAACTTTTTGTTAAACCAGTTAGTTTTATCAAACTATTTCTTTAGTTTAACCTTCAATAAAATAGTATCAGTTTGTTTGCATGAGAATCCTTTGATACTAAAGAAATTTTCCTTGATGTTTAGGCCCTTGGTTAGGTTGGTTGATGATACATTGACCAAACACACTGTTTTAACGTGACTTGGTCATTAAGAAAGCTAAAGTTTGGTCCTTTTCTCACACATTCATGTTGGTGTGAGTTAATGGATCTATACCCTCTGGTCCATTACGTAACAATAAGAGTTTTAATGGTAGTGAACATAAAGCAGCATGCTTATGTGGCCTCAAGTATGGACAAGGGTGAAGAACAAGTTGCAGAAAAGATCGCACTCTAACAATGACAGTTTGTGTGCACAGTATGCGTCACAACATACACCATTTCAAATATTCTGCTTCACCATTGCAATGGGGTGCAAAACTAAGTGACCAACTTTCCAGGGTGCTTTCTTCCTGTTTTTGTCCAATTTACTTTAATATATATATAAGTACTTTTTTTTCCTTATTCAAATAATTATCAAATTAACTTTTGATTTTAATCTTTGGAAAACAATTCGGAAGCAAAAGAACAAAACCCAAAAAGAAATCAAGTTATAATTATTAGAATATGAATTAGCTATACCTAATCACATAAAACCAGTGAAATGGGATCTTTCTCATTTTTCTTTTCAAATTCTGTTGAGATTTTAATTTTTCCTGTATACCTTTCTATTGGGTACTTTAATAATATGATATCTGAGCATTTAATGAATTTAAGATCAATTTCAACATAATTTTAGCATGTGATTTTTAAATTTATTTTGATTTTAGAAAACAGAATGATAATAGAGTATAAAAAGTATTAACGGAGTCTGAGTTAAACTAACTCATTACTCAATTTAATAACATTTTGGGTCGGATATTGAAGTAAGTTTTTACTAGACTCGATTCAACTTTATCTCATCTTTAATTAAGTTTGATTTGATTGAATTAGTAATATTTATATAATTAAATATTTTAATAAAACGCATTTATATAATAAAATAACAGAACAAATTGAATAATAATTATATTAACAGTATTATTGATATTAATATTATTTAATAATTTTAGCTGAGTTGAGTTAGTTTTAAAGTTAAAGATATAGAATCAGTTACTCTATCTCTAACCAATTGATTTAAGTTTAACTCACTTGTAAAGAAAACATATTATTTGATCCAATCTTACTATTAATCTTCTTAGAATAACGATATTTTGACGTTTTTCTTATTTTATATAATTATTATAAAACTAAACTTATTATTATTTTATTTTAATATAATGCTTTATTATTAAAAAAAAGTTATTATGTAGTTATTTTTATAAAAATATTGTAAGCAGATTATTTTTAATAGTTTTATGGATGAAATTCTTGCACGTATACAAGTACCAGGGTAGTGAATAGTGACGTAGGTAACAATCGATTTGATTGGTACAAATTTTTTTGGAATGGAACAGTACTTTATTGTGAAATATCCAGATTTGTATAATTTTGAGTTATATAACTTTCTCCAACCAGAAGTACAACTATCTTAACAAATATAATTATTTATTTATTTAGTCTAATCAGATATTTTAAAATATTTTTTGTTAAATGATAATGCATTATTTTATATATAAACTACTTATACATTTATTTGTGTGTGCTTTTAATTGTTTTTTCTAAGTTCATAGATTTTACTTGGATTCATCATATATATTTTTATATATTTATATAGTTTTATAAATATACATGTTTCTCACTTGATTTTTTTATTTAATTATCTATTTTAGATTTTAAAACATTAGTCTCTGAGTAGTAAATTTAGAGAAACTTGAGAAGAAGAAAAAATTAGTGGTTAATTAACTGACTAATAGAATGCCATAGAAACAAAAAAAAAATCATTGAATGCATCAATCAATATGTTATAATTTAACAGATGATTATAAGTTTGAATGTTTAGTACACAATTTTGTTAAATATTTGAAAGAGGGAGTAATTTATTATTTGACTTAAACAAAATTAAATACTATAGAATGAAGGAGCCATGAATGAATATTGATGATACACTAGATATTGAGGAAATGGTTGAACATTATGCTATAAAGTGTGAGAATGAAAAGAAAAATGGAAGTTATGGTGGTGACATAGAATAAGGAAGGAGAAAGGTGATATATTTTGGAAGATTTTGCACCAAGGCCATGCTTCCCCACTAAACAAGTGCACTTTTTCTAATTCCCACTACAGCTAAAAAATTGAATGATAGCACAAACACAACTTCAAAAGTCTAAAAGCTCCAAAACTAGGCGTGCTTTTCTCACAAAACATGGCTCCTTATTCATATTGGACATTTTTCCCTGTGCAAGGGGCCAACTAAGGGAACATAAACTACAGAAGCTTGAGCTGCCACGTGGCCACCTCAGAATACCTTCTATTCACCAATGTAGTCACATTTCCACAGTATAAATACCACAGGTGTAACCCACATTATCCAAATACCACTTAACACACCTCATAAACTCTCACTCAGTTCTTCATTCACATGGCTGAATTCTCAGAAAATTTGCAAATGCAAAGCATTAGACCCTCCTCCTTTCCCTTCTTAGACATTGATCCAAGCATGGAACTCTTAAACCAATTCATTGGCATCAACCAACACCATGTCATAGACAACTCTAACTTCACTATGCACAACTTGATGCCATTCTCCTGTGACACCTTCTTGGGCCCTCAAGAGCCTGAGTTTCCGGGAAACTTGGAAGAAAATTTCCCTGCCCTTGTCAACCACAATGCACTTCCTGTTTCCCTCCCCATTTTCCAAGCAGAAAGTGAGATCCATGAAGGTAAAAAGAGGAAATCAATGGATCTTCTCGAGACCAGTTCGGCTAACTCAACTCCTGCAGTTTCTGAGAGTGGCAGCAAGATAAAACATGTAAATTTCTTCTGCTGTTTTTTCATGCATGCACCATGCCTTATGTTGGATAATTTCGTTTGAAAATGTATGCAAGAGCAAGACTGAATTTGGCTTTCACTTTGTGAATGATTTCAGAGTTCTGGAAGAGGAAAGAGAGCAAAAAGCAATGTGACAGAAGAGGAGAAAGCAAAGGAAGTGGTCCATGTGAGAGCCAGAAGAGGTCAAGCTACAGATAGTCACAGTTTAGCAGAAAGGGTGTGTGTATATATGATTCCTAACTTCACTTTCTTCGAACCAAGAAAGAATTGTTGAATAACAACACAAAAGTAAAAAAAATGAAACAATCAAATATATGAATATATTCAATCTCACTTTGGCTAATTTTTTTGTCTGTTTGATTGTGATGAACGTGGACTAATGCATATTTGTGTATCATTTATTGTTGTTCAGGTTAGAAGAGGGAAAATCAATGAGAAATTAAGGTGCTTACAGAATATTGTTCCAGGATGTTACAAGGTAGAGACATGTTTCCTTTAAAAGCTCCAATTTTTGTGTTACTTCATGAACCAAACTCTTATATTTCAACTTTCTAATCAATGTTTGCAGACCATGGGTATGGCAGTAATGTTGGATGAAATCATAAACTATGTGCAGTCCTTGCAGCATCAAGTAGAGGTAAGTGATCAAAATAAAAGAGAGAGAAGAAGATGGTGTTCATTTTTTGTTAGAAAGATACTTTATGTTTCAACATAGCCTTACTAATATTAATAGCAATCCACTTTTGGCTCTTTTGCAGTTCCTTTCCTTGAAGCTTACTGCAGCAAGTACCTTTTATGACTTCAATTCCGAGACAGATGCTTTAGAAACAATGCAGGTACCTACTTCTAAAATAAAGTTTTGTGTTGTTTAAATGATTGCTCCTTTTGAGTGGTATTTAATCAATAAGCATGAAAACTTCTGAATTCATATATGTGCAAATTGTTTTGATGGATAAGAATAAGTATAAGAGATGGTGAACATGAAATATGTTTGATAGAAGACAAGGGTATGAGTAGTTGTGTCACTCAATGTTCAAATTCAAAGTATATTATATTCATCTTTAGTTTTTTAATTTGTGGCAGAGAGCAAGGGCATCAGAGGCAAAAGAGTTAGGGAAGTATAAGAGAGAAGGGTATGGAGGAGTTTCTTGCTTTCAACCAAGTTGGCCACTTTGACTTCAGTTTTGGATGTTTTAACTCAGCAGCCATACAAGACATGAGATCACACTTCATCTGCTCTTTTACTTTTACTTTCTGCAAAGATCAATTTGTTTCCACTCTGTGCTGCTAGCACAAGTGGACATTCTTGCTTGTACAATCCTTCAGACATGTGTAGAAATCAAATGGAAGTTAATAAAAAGAAAAAAGCCCACATTTCATATATATTTTTTATCTGTGGAATGGTGTGGTGGGTTGCAGTACTTGCAGATTTGACAATATATGGCCAAATACACAGACACCAATAATCATACCTCAAATAACAACAATCAAAAAGGAAAAAAGAAATAAGAAGAAATAATTCTACTATGTATTTCTGCCTTCGACCGAAGCATGTGCATTCTAGGCTAGTTATTAATTAATCCAACAATACTTGGAATTAATTGCCCTTGTGCATGCAAGATCTTGAACCTAACATTTTTTGTTTGATATGTTTGCAAATTGCAATAGCCAGATAGTGTTATGTAACAAAAATGCATTATTCAGCAAGAACAACATAGTATAATTATTCATTCATGCATGATCAATAATCTTGCTAGATACATTTACACCTCAAAGTTCAAAAGCTCATGCCAGTACAAGGATTCTTTCATTTTCTGAGTACAAAAGGCTCATATCTTTTTATGATTTTGGGAATAAAATTGTTCTCGAATCATATTATTCTGATTACCATACACATTCAAAAAATTATTGAATTTGATGAATTCCCTTTCTCATTTTCTTTAAGAAATAAATTTGACCATCATGGTAGCAAAAATAACCAGTTTGGTAACCTCAAATGTAACAACCCAAGACTTTAATTTCAGTGTTTTTACCATTTTAGTCAATCCAAAGTATTAGTTTCCTTGTCAATTGCCAAAGATGTCTATTAGTTACTTGTCAATCTGAACTTTGAGATTCTAAGTTGAATTTGAATTTGGCTGGTTATTCGTATATGTCACTTTTTGGTGGTTGAGAATATTAATCGTACATAAATAAATCTCACATAACTAATTCCAAATCTTGCTGAAATTCTTGGCAAATATTTTACTTGCAAAAACTACTGTGAAAAACTGTTCTCGTGATTCCATTCTACCAAGTTCCACACATGGCCCCAGATTGAATTGTTGCGATCATGAATCAACTATGAGGTCCATGTCTCGTAGGACCTACGGCAACAACAATAATATTAACAAGTGTTTCTTTTTTATTGCAAATTCAACAGTGTTTATCTTTCAATTTCTCTCAGGAGATGTCGCTATTTCACTTGGCTATGTCGACTAACACCTACTTAGGCTTTTTATAATAAGATGAACCTGGCTAAAGGAGTTGTTAATGAAACTAGAACCATCAAAATTAGTGGTCAACCCTTATCACAATCACAATATTATATTGTCTCACAAGTTGATTACATAAATTATACAATAGTACTTAACTCTATCATAACATAACAGTTCATAAATCTGGTTGATCATTTTTATTACTGTCTTTTTTTTTTTCATCTGTAAGACTTAAACTAAAGGAACACTGTTAGTATGTGATATGAGATTTGTCTAAGAATTTGCTTCCATATCTCTTTTGGTCTCTTTGGAATGGACCATGTTAATCAAGAAGGGGGGTATGAGGGAAAAGAAGAAAGTAGTAATTTTCAGTTGATGTTTTATGCTCATATAAAAGTGCTGTCAATTGAGCCAGAGGCGATGCTTTGTCAAGAAGTAGTTTAAAAATCTGGTTTGTCGGTAAAACAAGGAAATTGCTTATCCATTTTGGCAGTGTAATGAGGGGTGAGTGCAACAATTGTAGTAACATGACAAAGCACAAGGCAAATCCAAGGGGAACAGTGTGCATGGAACCCACTTGAGGCAATGAATTGATGAAATCTTGTGGATGTTGCCAATTCATTAAGTGAATGATTGAGGAGAGAAAGCATTAATGAGGTTGTAGCACATTTGTTGTTATTGTTTAATGAAAGGGGAAGGAGGGGTTAGATGCATTGCATCCATGGAATTGGTAGAAGAAGAGGACAGCTTGAATGGGCCATAGCATGCTGAAAAGAGGATGGGCAATGTGGGTTCTCCAACTTCAGGAAAATGATAAGAGCTTGTGAACCTTTTAAAGCCACTTTTGCTTCTTCACTCCAACTCAATCTCCTTATTTGACCCACTTTTGACCATGCTGTTTCCTTGTCTCTTAGAGCTACCATGCATGAATAAGGAGGAGGAATATGGACTTAAAGGGTCTTAAAGTTAAATGCTTGAAAGATGGGTATATCATATATTCCCAATATGGATTGAGATTTGGGGACACATGTTGGGAGGTAGTAGTTGGGGGAGAACACTAATCATCAAATTAACTTACCCATTACTCTATCCATGCATGAATCATCCATCACTCGGATCTTCAAGTATTCGGATTCGGATCAGGTCTCAGTCCACTTCGTCAAGACACCAGTTCAAATCTTAGTACAAACAAATAGTGATTGGATTTTCAAATACTCGAACTCGGACTCGGATCAGGTCTCAGTCCACCTCATCAAGACACCAGTTCAAATCTTGATACAAGCAAATAGTGATCACAAGTTTAGTGTACAAATTTTCTATTAGTGTTAAAGTTTTACTTTTTACATGATTTTACCTTATCAAAATTGTTTCTTATAAAGGATAATAAAGTAGTCTTCTACCAAAAAAAGTTGGGCAAGTTCAAAGTTCAAGGATCCAAGCACAAGTACAGTGGGCTCACAAGTCACTACCAAGTTCTGAAGTGAAAGTGGAAGTTGCTAGGTGGTGAGGTATACCATAACCCCACCAGTTTTGCCAAAATGGAAGCAAAACCATCAGTATCTGTTTGTATGGTCTCTTCACTTAACATTGAAAACAAAGTTGATGACTCTACAATTGCAACAAACACTCTCACCCCAATTTTGTTGTTATCTTCTTAAAACCAACATGTTCACCTCCCTCTGTTAAGGTCAAGTGGTGTTGACTTGGCATGATATGGTTTGGACCAAAACCAAGACTTCTGTCTCTTCACAACACTGGTGAGGGATTCTGAGTTTGTAATCTGCCATTCAGTTGCTGTTAATTATTCACTTCACATCAGCCCCCATTTCCACAGAGAAGTTTTTTGCACCTAGACTTTTTCTAACTGCTATTCACATAACACATTATTCCTAGTCACATATATGGCCAAGACAATACGTTAGAACACAATTCCTCAATTCCAATTACCAACTCATCAACTATGAATGCAACTACTCACATTACTCTATTAATTTCACTGTTTTTTTCTTGGATTTAACATCACCATTCTGTTTATCCTTTCAACATATTTTGTTTAAGTGTTTTCACTTTTGGGAAGAGCCTTGAAAATATATATTTATGTGAGGAAGGAAATGTTGATTTTTATGTTTGTGAAGTTGAAAATGTGTTGTTTAAAGAGAAGATGGAAAAATATATTATCAATTACGTAAATTAAGTTGACTTAGGATTTTTAATTAAATTTATGTACTTTTTTGTCTAAATGGAGCAAGTACACAAACCTACAAGAGATGGGGTAAAATAGTAAGTGAATAATGCTTTTAGAAGTTTTGTGTTGTACGAAAGTTTTGTGCTGAAAGGAACTGGTTCATATTTTAATGATACACCAATTGATTGCGTAAACAGATAATTTAACTTTCCTTTTTTAGTAAGATTTCAGTTTCGCTTTATAACACGTAAAATATGTTTAAATAAGGTTTTATACATATAAAAGATTATGATTTGATGTTTTATGGTTTTTCTTTTGGGAATTCCTGCACTCCCATAATTTCTAATTGCATCCCCCATAACTTTTAAATGTAATTTTTGGATTATTTTTTGTGGAAATCTTCCAAAACAATATGTCTGGAATTTCTAAAGAATGATTTTCAGAACATGATTTCTAGAATAAAATTTCTGAAACATGAATGCATTTTAGAACAAATTTTTTGGAGCATAATTTATTAAACTGGTTTTCTAAAGCATATAAAATATACTTCAGAACGAATTTTTCAAAGGAATATTTCCAAAACAACTCTCTGAAGAGCTTTTTAGAATAAAATTTTTAGAACAAGCTTTCCGGAATATATCTTCTTGAACAAGTTTTTCAGAAGAAACTTCCAACTAAACATATCATTTTACCTTCTCTTTTCTTCTTCTTTTTCCTCCCAAAATAATGCAGTGGCAATAGAGCAGTGAAGTGAGGGTAAATATTTTAGTCTTTTTGCTTGTAATATAGAGGTGCATTTAGTACTCACAGGGGTGCAGATAAAAAAACCATGAAATTTTCATTACTGTTAAAACCGTAGCGAAAGCCCATAACAAGAAGGCCCATGACAAACTGAACTATTTTTTCCTTCTTTTCTAAATTTTTCTTCTTTCAACCTTATAATATAAGAAGACTGATTTATAATTATCATATATTCGGAATATATTTCAATTGAACGAGTTACATGAAAAAGTGTATCCTATGTTTTTTTATACAAATTTTTGAAAAACAAAATTGGAGATATTTTTATTCTTAAAAATAAAAAGTTCCAAACACCAAAAGATTCTTTAAAATTTCATCAACACTCTATTTTTTTCATTACCTAACTTTAGAAATGAATGAGATAAAGGTATATCTAACCCATATTAATGTTAGGTGTTAGAGGATTGAACTATAAAACCTAATTCTTCACTACTTCATGTCCACGTGTTCTTCTATTCTCACCTTCTTTTTCCATCTCTTTAATTGTTTTCAATCTCTTTACCTGTTTATAGGTTAGATATCTTTCTTTTCTCACTTTCACATTTTTTTCCTTGTCATATATCTTGCATGAATTATTTTTTTTATTGAACGAGGGATCTCTACTTAATTTCTTATCCTTTTTCTAGTACCCCTTTTCTTGTTATTTCTTTTATTATGCATTTAAAAAACATAAAAATTGGTAAATTATAATTTTAGACTTGTTGACAAGTCAATATAATCTTAAGAAATCACTTATGTGTATTTGTTGATATATAATTCGTAGATATCAATTTTAAAATTTTAATATTTTAAAAAATAAATCTTTATTGCTTGTCACATATTTAAAAATATTTAAATGATAAAAAGATTGTGGAGTTTTTTTAATATGAAAATGAATATAATAATGATGGTTACAATGTTAGTTACACATAAAAAGTTATAAAGTGAGTTTCACTATTATAACAATGATAGTGATATTATATCATGTTCAATTATTTCATTAAGGGTATTGATTCATTCTGAAAATTATATTAAATAGATATTATTATTATTATTATTATTATTATTATTATTATTATTATTATTATTATTATTATTATTATTATTATTATTATTATTATTATTATTATTGAGTATAGGATCAATTGTCACAAAATGTATTAAGTTGAATCAATGTTTTTGAATAAAACTTTGTTACAAGTAATTATAGTTCTTCATACTCAGTTAATACAAACATAAAATTATTACAAACATCTCAATAATATATAATTAATATATGAATAATTACGAAAATCACTTATCACAAATTATATTAAATAAACAAAAACTAACTTATTTTAAAATGCTACTAATTTCAGGCATAAAATTATCACTAGATAATTTCAAATAATAAGGTGATTTCTAGATTTTTAATTGAATATTAATAACTCTTCATCCTCATATTAGTGTATATGAATTTTTCATTAACTCTTCATTCATGATACCTTTGTGCCTAATTAACGGGTGTATCATTAAAGTTTAAATATCCAAAAAATCTTATCACATTTTATTAGTATCTATGTGATAACTATTAGCACACACATATCATCATATTGATAACACTTATATATTCACATTCTTAACATATCATCAATTATATTCTACGACTTATAACTTGTAATCAATCACACTCTCACTCATTCATGATTTATTATCAATCATATAGAACATTTATCAACATAAAATCATATTAATTTCATCGTGTAAAGTCACCTAAAGGAAATTCATGAAGGGGATATTATCTGTCTTATTATTTTGTTGAATGATCACTATAACTTATGCAACAGACAGTTGTTTAAATAAGAAAATATCAAAGAAAATAACTTAATCTTTCTATCTCATTCTTGTTTGAATGATATATCAATTGAACAAAAATATATAAGAAAAAAATATTATGCAACAAATATTTTTTTTAACTATCTCAATTATATATAATAACCCATATAACTAGTAAAATTTTACATTTAAAAAATATTTTATGCAACTAGTCAAATTATACCTTTAGGATCGTTTCTAATCCTACAAAATATATTATTGGAACTCCAAGATCTACCTTAATCTTATTCAACCTCAAGGTATCTTTAAATATTCAATTTAATTTCCTACCAAATTTCATATAAAGTGAATTGAAGTATGATTATTAACTTTCCCTTATTGCCTTCCAATCTACATAAACTAAAGGTTTAAAAACTACCTTAAATAGCATTAAATATATAGAAAAAAAATCTAAAATGTCAAAATCTAAGATAGTTTTGAAGAAACATCATCTACTTATTTACAAAAACTTGTGAGAATCAAAACTTTAATGTAAACTCATCAAAGACTACAAAATATTATAAATGAGTTTTACTCTACCACCCTCTTACTAGTGTCATGTGATAAAAAAAATGAGAATTAATTTCAAACTTTTATAGTAAAATCAGATAAGGTTTAAAAACGACAATTTACATAAATCATAAAGTTTTTAAAAATAAATAATAAAATAGTTAAAATTTTAATTTAACTATATATTGTTTTAAAGTACCATAAATATAATTGAGTGAATGGGACTATTACATGTAATATCTTTTTTTAGAATATTTAACATATTTGCATACTTAAATTTGAATTTATATTACTTATTAAATTCAAAAGCTTTTGTGTCAATTAATTTACTCACTTAATATTTTACCACAACATACATGTAACTTGGAAAAAAGAGAGTAAAAGTATCATTTCTATTCAAAATGTTAAACATATACAGTTACCAACTAAATGTAAATTCATTATATTCATTACTGGAAACACAGTTACAAGGTCTTATGTCTATATTTTTGTTATATAATAAAAAACATTACAATAAAAATAATATATACAAAAATTGTATGAAGATTATGTTAAAAAAAATAAAAATAATATCCTGTTTATGACTACATTTAAAGGTATTTCTTTCACATGCATCATCCCCATTAATATTAATCTCATGAGCTAAGGTAGCATAAGATGCATTCTCTAAGAAACTATATTTCAGTTTATGCCTCAATTTATATGGTATGGTGTTTTCACAAAAGAAATACTTTTCACCAAAATAAACTATATTAATTTTAGGTTAGATTATATATGGTTTTTAAATTAATTAGTGAAAGTGTTAAAAACTCCATACATAATAAATTCCAATTAAGTGAAAATATTAAAATTAAAGTGTTAATATTTAATTATTTTTAATGATCACAAATTTAAATTGGAATATCTAATTATTATTTTTTTCCTTTCCTTGCATCTGGTAGCTCCTGATTATGTCCCTCAGAGGGTACCGACTCCAGTATTTCCCCTATCAGAAAGATAAAACCTTTTTCTCTCTCTTTGTGCTTATCCATCACTGAAAATTCTTTTCTTTCCTTCATCAACTTTAATCAATACAACTATGGATTCTTTTTCTTTCTAATGATCCAAGTTATGCACTTGTTCCATATTTTGTTGCAATGGGGTGGTTCACAATCCCTTCGCTTTCGGGGATCGTAAAAAATTTCTCAATTTCAAGTTAGCCCATTTGCCAAAGTTGAGATTTTTATGCGCTTAGAGGTAGGTCACTTGGGTTTTGTTCGGTGTTGTTTGGTGGGGTCACCTCTGATTCAATGTCTGCCTGATTGAATGTCTGTCTAATTCATTTGTTTGTGTGAATTTAGGAGGACGGTGATCATTGATGAGTTTGTGCAAGTGAAATCGTAATTGTGTGTGATCGAAACTGAAATAGTTAAGCACCCTTTTTGTTATGCACCCCTTGTGTTTTATTTGTCCTCAATTTGGATTTTTGCTTCTGTGAGTTAGTGGCACCTTGATCTTAGAACGTGTGTAGCACTATTATGTTTCACAGATTAACTAATGAACTTTAATTTTTATGGTAACTTTCTCATCTGACTCCTCGATAAGTTGAGACGAATTAATTTTTTTGATGGAAGAAGTCTAATTCATTGTTGTTTCTTCTTTAAGTGCTTATTGAGAATTTTGTTCTCCATTTTAGGAATTGTTTGTAGTATGAAAGTGTGACCACTCTGTTCCAACTGAAATATCTTTAAGTCATGCTGATGGGGTTGGATAGGTTGAGCTTTTCTAGGTTCATACTTGGTAGTTTGATTTCATAGTTTTGAGGATTCAATTTGGTGGGACTTATTTAATTGGTAACCTTTATGATAGATTGGATATTGGATATCTTGTTTTCCAACACCGATAAGATCGTGAGGTGAAAATTGATGGCTGTAGGCAGCAAAACCAGAAATATGTTTGAAGGTTTGGTAAAAGAAGGGTCATTTAAATGGTTGCTTGGCAAGAAAAGTTACTTTGATGAAGAATTTGAAGAGATGGAAAGATCTCCTTCTGCTGGGAGGAATTTTATACGAGAGCTATCTCCTGTTGCAAACCTAGTTGTTCGTAGATGCTCAAAGTAAGTGCAATTCTGTACATATTAGCTTGTTTACTTGGGAATTATTGCTTCATAATCACTTTTCAGATTTTGGTCTTGTTGGATTTTGTATGAGTATTAGGTAGCATTGGACCTTCCCCTGTTTTTTGTTTGACACAAATTGATTGGAAATTCAACTGTAATAAGAAAAACAAATAATGCAGAATCCTCAGAACCTCTTCAAGTGATCTTCAAGAGAGCTTCAATCAAGAGGCTTCTGATTCTATAAAGCATCCATCACGATATGCGAGGAACTTATTGGAGTATTGCTGTTTCAAGGCACTTTTCCTGACTACACAAATGACTGGTCATCTCTTTGATAAAACATTCCGCCGTTTGACATTCGACATGATGTTGGCTTGGGAAGTCCCTGCTGCTGACAGCCAACCTTTAACTAATGTATGTTTTTCAGAGTACAATATTTTGAGATTGACTTTATTGCTGTTAATACTGGTGGACCTTATACAATAAAATGAGGAATATGGTTCCAAGAAATGAATAACTAGAATATTCTTAAATTAATAATATATATCTTTCTGTATTAGTTATGTCTGTTCATTTCTATGGATGAACACAAATCATATTCAAAATATCTTCTCTGGTATTCTCTGAACTTATAGTTTGTGAGTTTCCATTGTTATATGCATACAAATAGATATAATTATTAAGCATATGTCCTCGTAATGATGAATATTAGTGTCTTATATGCATAGTTTGTTTGTGTTATCTTTAGTAATTTGGTATTTCTAAAGATTGATGTCAAACATTCTAGAAGGTTGATGAGGACGTATCTGTTGGTTTGGAAGCTTTCTGTCGGATAGCCCCTTCAATTCCAATCATTGCCAATGTCATCATTAGTGAAAATCTTTTTGAGGTGCTGAGTTCATCAACTGGTGGTCGCCTTCAGTTCCCCATCTATGACAAGTACCTCAGTGGCTTAGAAAGGTTTGAAATTCTACCTTGAAAGTTGAAAGTACAATGTATCTTTTTCTTGTGTCTGGTATTCCTTTGAGTTTCATTTATACAAGCCATTTGCTGCTTTTTTGTATGGGCATGTTTGATTTTTTTTTTCTCATCTCCTTTCTTCATTTTTTTGGGGCAGGGCATAGGACATATTTGTCAGTAGGAGTGCTGACAAATGCTATTTCACATTTGATTCATAGTTTAAAAGGAAACTGGCTGATATATATCTGTGTTGATCGATTATTCACCCTTCCCTAGTTTTATAAAATTCTACTTAGGTAGTGTTTGACCTAGCGTTTTGGGCTTTATTTCTTTAAAATAGAAACTCATATAATTAGCACCTAGCTCTGTTTTTGACTTTTGTTCATTGAAAAACTACTTTAATTTTTTGAGAGCTTTGCTAATTGGTTCTTGGCTTAGTTTCTCCTGTTAGGAAGAGAAGCACAAAAAGTGTTGGTTCAGATGCTACCATGGCTCTAAACAGGATGAAGACATTTAAGTTTTTAGAACATGAAAATGAAGTTTTCTAGCAAAATTTAGACACAGAGTTTACTTTGAGTAGTTTAAGAGTTATCAATTGTTTAAGTTCCTTCTAATTGTTCTTAACTTTTTGAAGTGGTCCTATATTTTTCTGAAACAGTTTAGTGGAATCCCTCCCATCTATTTTCTGCAATGTTTATCCTATGAATTTATAAGAGAATGAAACTGTGGGAGGGTTGGCTTACAAGAATACAGATAGTACTGTTCTTCTTTACTTGTTGAAATTTCAAGCACATAGAGAGAAGAACATATGAAAATATAGTTTAGTACTAAGGCTTTGTATAGGTATGATTGAAGGCATAACACCTCTGCTATTGTCCCTTCCACTTTGGCTACTCTACAAGTAGCTATACGCACTTAATCGGGAAGACTTTCCAAATCACACAAGAATACTATATAATCAGCACTTTTTTAGTAAGGCATCTTTGCTTGTGTATTTTATTTCATCTTTTGTTATTACATATATATCCTGTTAGGATATAGAATAAAGGGAATTAGAGTAGTTACATATTAGAGGGACATCCTATCTATAAATAGGAAGATACTAGGGTAAAGGGGAAGCATTCAGATTAGTAGACCTTTGTGGGAATAGAGCAATGGCACCCTTGTAAAAGGGGAAGCCCTCAGAGGAGGAAGTACTCTCCTATTTCTTGTTCTTTTCATCTTATTCAATAAAATCTTCCATTTCTTTCCCATTCTCATTTCTTGGTTTCTAACAACTTTAATAACATAGATAGCGTTGAAAAAAATTCATTAAAAGTTTTTAGTTCTGCTTAAAATTCAGTGCAGTTTTTCAGAAGTAGTTTTAGGGAAATTTATGGACCCTTAGATTTAATGTTTGTGCCAACAGCACTAAGAAGATGATAGGGCAGAGAGTAGTTAGTAGTTAGAAATAGTTGTTGGTTAAAGCTGTAGAGGCAGGGAATTCGGTTAAATGCTTAAATATTGAATTCTGTTTTGTCATCATTTGAGGACTAGGCTTTAGCTCTATTGTTGAAAGGGAAAATCCTTAGAAGGAGAATTTTTCCATAGGTTCTTTGTTTATAATTCAATAAAGCGTACCAAAGTATTTTTTTTTTCCTTTTTTTCTTTTTTACCCCATCTCTATATTGCTCTCTGAAAACTCAGAAGCCACTTCTGGGTTCCTTTAACAACAGGAAAAGGGTTTGTGCAGTTTTACTATATCCTTTAGCAACGGGAAATGGTGATGGTGTTGTTTAAAGACTCAAGACAGTTAAGCTTATTATTTGAGAAAGCCTTTCTCCCCATATTAGCACACGAGCACTTTATTAAGTTTGTAATGAAAATTCAGGCAAGTGTATGCACATAAATGTGATGGTTATCTGCCAGAAAGGCTTGTGGACTGAGGTCCAGGTTCATTGATTCTAATCACACGCCAAAATGATTTAATGAAACTTTCAGTTTAGTTTTTATTTTATAGTTGTTAATTTCAAAGATCGAGCTTATGTATTTATCTGCTTCAGTTTCTGATGCAACAGTCTGTTGTTTTCTTGTATTTTTAGTATGTGATTAGTGGTATGAACATTTTTTTTTTTTGTATAAATTATTTAATTTTTATTTTCATTTTAACAGAGCTATAAGAAAGATGAAGAGCAATTCAGAGTCGTCTCTTTTGGCTGCTGTAAGATCCTCTAGAGGAGAGAAGATTCTCGAGATTGATGGTACAGTCACAACACAGCCAGTCCTTGAGCATGTTGGAGTATCCACCTGGCCTGGTAAGCGTGCAAAAAAAAAAAATATTTATCAGCCATGTTTCTTAAGCTCATGCCCCACCAAATTATTATATATACTTAGTGATAAAGTAGGAGTATGCATTGTTTATCCTTAACTTTCCCCTGTGGCATGATGCAGGAAGGTTAATCCTGACAGATTATGCACTTCATTTCGAAGCACTTCGCGTTGTATCCTATGACAAACCAAAAAGATATGACTTATCAGAAGATCTTAAACAAGTTGTTAAACCTGAGTTGACTGGACCATGGGGTACCAGACTTTTTGACAAGGCAGTCTTCTATAGTTCATCATCCCTGTAAGTAATTTAACTATTATAACTGCTGAAAAGTTATCTTGCTATTAACTTTCAAAAGTACTTCTCTTGTAGATCAGAACCCATTGTACTAGAGTTTCCAGAACTTAAAGGTCATGCTCGTCGTGATTATTGGTTAGCTATCATCCAGGAGATTCTGTATGTTCACAAATTCATAAGCAAATACGGAATTAAAGGGGTTGCACGAGATGAAGTGCTTTGGAAGGCTGTTTTAGGAATTTTGCGTTTACAAGCTCTTCAGGATATTAGTTCACCTATTCCTATACAGAATGATGCTCTTCTCATGTTTAATTTATGTGATCAGCTTCCTGGTGGAGACGTGATATTAGAAACCCTTGCAAATATGGTAAACATAAGAGAGTCAGATCGTGAGAAAGATTTCAAGGGTGGTAGTGGAATGCATTCTATCTCAGCCTTGGACATGGTTTCTAACTTAGGATTTGTATTTGGAACAAGTTCAAACAACTCAAATGAGAGCAGAATTGCTGTGGGTGAGATATCTGTTGGAGAAATGACTGAATTGGAAATAGCGGTTAAGGAATCTAAGAACAATCATAAAAAGGTTATATCTGCACAAGCGACAGTTGATGGTGTTAAAGTTGACGGTATTGACACTAATTTAGCTGTCATGAAGGTACTGTTTTGATATGCTCTTTATAACCCTTTAGTCAAACTGCTACAGATTGTAGAATCATAAATTTTAGAACAGTTAATCTAGCTTAAGTATTATCCTATTCCGATACTTATCAATTCATCTACTTTCAGGAGTTACTTTTTCCTATTAATGAACTTGGGAAGTCTCTTCAATCTTTGGCATATTGGGATGATCCGTGGAAGTCTTTAGGGTTTTGTTTGTTTTTCAGTTTCATCATTTACAGGTAAAACTTCTTTAGATCAAGTAATATTCTGTTGATCTGTATTTTGTTGAGAGGCAGGAGAGAGAAAATATATTTTTTCATGGAAATTTATGAAATTGTTATAGAAATTTGAGAAGTAATTTTCAGGGGGAAATTCTGGATGATTTGCTATGGGATACTATTGTAATAATAAAAGGTGTTGGGAATAACTCAATAACATTGAACAAGAATTATTTTTTGGGTTTCTTTTACACCATTTGGACTCCGCTCGGGTAGAACTAAGAGCAGCAAAGCTTTTCCTATCAAGTTTCAACATTGAATAAGCATTTATGAAGCTTGGTAAGAATTCATAGATTCAGAAGTTATAGGCTTTATTTGTTGAAATTATAGGGCTTTAATGTAGAGGAGGAAAGAGGAATAGAGATTGAATAATTTGAAATTGTTGTTGTTCTTATCCGATGCAATTTGATGTAATATAGAAGACAAAGCAACAGCCTCTAGTTATATAATCTTGGGTTCGTTGTGAAAAACCATGCTAAGGGATCGTGTAAGATACTCCAAAATATTCTGATAATGGTATCACAAAATGTTTTCTTCATATTCTAACATGATTCATATGAATCATATCTAAGCAATTTTCAATCTAATTGTCTGGTTGGTGTTTTAGTACATGTTTTCATATGATGCAGGTCTTTAGTTTCTTTTCTTCTTTATATAAGAAACACCAAATATTTTATCTGAGGGAAAAACAGAAATTCTGAATACTTCAGAACTTGTTTGATCTGTAAAAAGTTACTTTTCTTTGTTAGCATTCACAATTTCACAATGTCACTTTGTTTTCTTTTAGTTTCATATTTTCAAACATTGTACAAGAAATGTTGAAATCAGAAAATGTTTTATTCAAACCAAATAAGCCCTTCAGTTCTCATTTTCTGCATTCTTTGTGGTGCTTTTCCCTTGTTTCATTTCATTAACTAAGATAATCTGATTATTCGCAGGAATTGGCTTGGCTATGCGGCAGCACTGGTGCTTGTGTTATTTGCTGTTTTTATGATAATTACTCGATGTTTTAGCCAAGATAGGTCAGTTCCTGAAGTTAAAGTAATTGCTCCTCCCCCAATGAATACAATGGAACAGCTTTTGGCCGTTCAGAATGCTGTCTCTCAAGCTGAACAGCTCATCCAAGATGGCAACGTAATTTTGCTCAAGTTTCGCGGCCTGTTGTTGTCCATTTTTCCTCAGGTGCTGTCTCATTCTTTCCCTTTTGCTAGTATTTAATTTTTAATGAACAATACATGATACACTGTTTACATTCCAACCATAATCACCCTCTATGATAAGTTTCTTGATTTCGTAAAAACTGTCTTAAAAGTCATCTCTGATTGGTTGACAGTGTGAAAACTTTTACACCTGGCAACATAAGCTATTAATCTTCTTAAAATGCTATGTATTTCATCCAATTCATTAGAAACATGAGTGTCACATATAATATAGGATACCTGTTTCCGTTTATATGATTTTCAGGCCACAGAGAAGTTGGCCTTTGGCCTTCTATCAATAGCTTTGATTTTGGCTTTCTTGCCTACTAAATACATAGTTCTGCTACTATTCTTGGAGATATTCACAAGATATTCGCCTCCAAGGAAAACTAGCACTGAGAGATGGATGAGGAGATTAAAGGAATGGTGGTTCAGCGTGCCAGCAGCTCCTGTTACAATTGAAAGAGATAGAGAGGAAAAGAAGAAAAAATAGATTCATGCATGCATGGTTAAATGTGCTGTGTATATGTTTTTGTTTAATATTGCTTTTCTCTTGTAAATAGAGATCTTAAAGGTGTAAACTCAACAGTGAAAGTATTGCAATTAATTAGAAAAATGAAATTACACCCTTCCCACGTAAAAACTCTTGCATAGCATCCAATTAGTCAGTACATATGTGTGTGTTTGTGTATATATGTATGTGTATGAGAACTTGAAAGGGATCTCACTTCTGTATGTGTTGAGACAAACAAATATATAATATTGTCAAACAAATTACAAAAAATATGTAAATACATAATTTTTTTAATTGCTGAGAAATGCATAATTAACTAATTCAAAAATCAGTATTAGCTGAAATATTCACTAAGTAATTTAGGGTTAAGATCCTGGTGATGTCATGGAATAAACTATATTCGGAGATATCTATATGGTGTAGTATGCATCCAAAGATTTGTATAGAATTCATCATTAACCATGAATAATTTGACTATATAATTTTTTCTGAAGACATATATTTTACAACATTTGAAATTATGTATTATTTTAAATAATGATCTGTTGATAGCATAACAATATATACATTACGGCAAAATTCTCACCTCAAAATATTATAGCTTGAAGATCTGCCCAAAACAAAATGACAGCTTAGTTTAAAGCTCTGATTGACAAACTTTGGCCATCCCAAAAACAGATATAATTTTTCGTCTTGATTCCTGGCCCTAATTGTTTGTAGTGTCACATGTGCGACTTTCCCAAAAGTGTCGTTTGTTTGTTTAAAACAGACAAAACAATGTTCGCATATATACTGTTGGAGCAAGCTATTTTTATTGCTGCCATTGTCTCACACGTCTTGTTTCATTTAAAAACTGTGGTCTGTCAATTGTTATGCTTTTATACTTCTAATTTAAACAAAAAGATCTATTCTTTCTTATAATTGATTGTCCCCTCAGAAAAATTATTAGGTGGGATTCTGAAATATTTATTACTTGTGTGGAAACCACGTAAATTTGGTGGTGGTACCAAACTATTCTCCACCTAAGATCATGCTTTTAGAAAATGGCATCTGATACTTGAGAACGGAACTTTTTCAGCTTCATGATTCGCGTGTTTTTTCCAAAAATATACGTGTACACAAATTAAAACGCATGTACGTATAAAACCAAACATGATCCACAAAGCATGTGGAAGTTCTATGAAGCTATAAAAGGAAAGGATCATGTCATGGCAAACATGTCGCTTAGAAAGCTATGTCTTTCTTTATTCTTCTGAATCACAGGCTATTGAAACTGAGTATTAAACCAACAACTGTAAAAATCCCTGTAGATACAACTTTTCTAAGAAAATAAAACCGTTATAATTCTTAAAAAAAATGAAGTTCTATCCTGGAAAACTAGAACTTTTATTCACTCAAACAAAAAGAAAAAGTTTAAACTATATAATCAATGCTCACGGAACTCTTTCCTCCCTTCAAACGTGGCCGATGATGGAATAGAGGTCCTCAAATTATGTGAGAAGAACAAAGAATCTGAGTAATTCATCAATGGCTGACTCGAACACACGAACTTTGCCGAGCTCGGCGGCAACATGGTCACGTAAGGGTTCAACGGAGGCTCCAGCATTGGCCCCTCCCCCGCCATGAAACAGGAGTTAACTTGGTTTTCTCCCATGCTGCTGCTACAATTATTTTCCTCGGTTATCACCGACGATGCCTCGTTTTCCTCGTTTCTCACAACAATCACACTTTCTCTATCACTTTCCTTGTCTCCTATCACACCCCCAGATTCCTGCTTTGAAGGTTGTTGCGGGGGTAGATTGTCATCGTCCTCCTCCTCCTCATCGGAATGAGAGAGGCCGGTGAGTTTTTGCACCAGTGACATGAAATCCTTGGGCTGAGTGTGGATAACTTTTGGAGAATGTGTGTAAATGATCACAGGGTGACGTTGTTGTTGCGGTCTAGAGAGGATTCCTTGTGTCGGCATTCCTTGTGTCATTGCATTAACTAGAGAGGATGATATTGATGATGAAGATGAGGATGAGGATTGTGGTGGTGATGAAGACGATTTCTTTATGAAATGAGATTCTCTGTTGATTTTCAAAGGTGGTGGTAGGAGTCCATTGGTGTTCTTGTTATTGGTGGAGGTGATTTCTTTCTTTGAATGGAACTGTGAAGGGCTCATGGCTTTTGGTTTTGAAGGAAGGTAGCAATCACCCACAAGAGAAAGAAAGGTGAGGTTATGGAATTGGTGATTGAGTTTTCTTAATTGGATTTGTGGCAAAGAAGTGAATGAAAAAATTGGAAATTTTATGAAGATTAGGGTTTTGTGTGGAGATGATTGAGGCAAAGATTTGCAGAGATGAGTGTGTTTGTGTATAAATAGAGTTTGGTTTTGCATGGGCCATGCAAGTGCTAGCCAATGAGATCGCGACACGTACGAAAATAAGGGAAGGTCAGTTTGGGAATTTCGTTAAGACGGAAGAACTGTTGAGGTGTCGTAGGAGCGAAATGCGTGAATCAGTGGGCCACGCGTCACTGTGAGCGGCCCATTCGGAGGAAGCAGTTAAGTTGTTCTTCCACAAAACATGAAAATTCCGAGAATAATGTTTATTGGAAAGAAAATAAAACGTGGAACCATATAGATTTTTGTTTTAATTAATGTTTTTTTTTCAAAGACTAATAGTGACAGAGAGAAAATATATGTGAAAAAAAAAATACATATATCTATATCTAATATACAATTTGTTAATATATATTCAATATAGTGTGTCGAATATCTCCACCAAAGAATGAAAAGTAGTTTCTTAGATTATTAGTATTTTTTAAAAATTAATATTATTTTTTACCGATATAATTCTATACTGAATCAAAATCCTGGTCAAATATTTAAAAATAACTAAAATTATTTAAGTTTTTTAACATGGCGTTAGTATATATTTGATGTAATCTAATTCACAATAAGTTTGTTATTATGTACTTATTTAAGTATCATATGAATTATGATTTATTACAAGATTTTGACATTCAAACCGGAAATTTTTTTTGAACATTAGAAAGAGGAAAAAAATTAAACAAAAAGAATCTTAGCATCTATTCCATTTAAAAATATGTAGTTTTATTTTTCATTATTTGTGATTTGTAACTTCCCCTGGTTTTTTAGTACTGCAACCAATTCTAACTTATACTAGTCAAAATAATAATATATTAAAAGTTTGTTAAAAAGATATGTATATACCAAATTTATAAAAGATATAAAACATTTATTTATATTTGAGTAGCTTCTTCTTATTTTCAATAACATTATTCATGAGAGTTAAGTAATATAAAATAATCTTTATGCAACTAGATATCAAATTATATTATCAAAATAATACAACAAATTATTATTACTTTCAACAAAAAATGTAAAAATAATCAACCACATTTTAATAAATAATGTAATTTGTAATATTTGATGACTTTTGGAATAGTCATATTGAATATATTTTTTATTTTATAGTAACACTTGATTTATTAAAAACAATATTAGTAAAATCAACCTTAATTTTTTATATTATAATGTTTATTTTGATTTTATTCAACTTCTTACTATTTAAAGTTTTATTTATATAATTATATCATCAATAAAAACAGTATATAACTTTTTATTAATGAGTTTCATATTTAATATTATAAACACTCTTTTGAGACCACAATATCATCATTATAAATATTTAAAAAAAAATAACATACATATAACTTAAAATGATGTCACTTGAGCAATCTTTTCTGTTTTAAACAAACTTATATTTCTAGAGTGTAGAAGACTTCTCCACTTAAACAAACTCACATCACTTAATACAACTTCAAAGAGAAGAATTTTTGTCTTTTCTTCACTTAAACGTTCAAATACAACATATTTTTGTTATCAAGATCACAATTTTATTCCTAAATTAATTTAAAATAATACATCACATTTATTTGAATTCACATGAAATATTAGAGTTCAATCATTGCAATATGAACAACCAATTTCAAATCACACAAATATTTCAAAACAATACATAACTTAGTTTAGTTTTTTAGTGATTGCATTTTTAGAATCAATAAGAACTCTAAAATAAAAAGAAGGAAAGTTCAAAACGATTTTTTTAGTGGTTGCTTATTTAGAATCAATAAGAACTCTAATATATATATATATATATATATATATAAAGGAAAGGTGAGTTTTGAAAGAATCTGCCAATCCAAAAAAAATTCCACTTAATAAACTAAAATAATTAAGAAGAAGTCGAATGAACTTAAATAATTCTCAACTAATTAAGCTTATAAATTTTAAAACTCACATATAAAGGAAAAATATATATAATAAATTTTAGGAGAAAAAATTCGTACCCTAAATTAAATTCTAACTAATTGAAAATATTATATTCAGTCACTTCTTAATTACTATAATCTAATCGAAAAAATAATGAATATTGTTTAAAAAAACTAAAGGACATATAAAAATGTTTAAAGAATATAATTTTAAAAATAAATAATTATTGCAGTTGCATTTTTAAAATACAACTTAAAATTCAAATTTGTGTCTTTTTTAAAATATCTTGTAAACCGGTGATTCTAACCCATTTCAATTCATTGATATTATAATGGAATTTTTGGATATTCTTTCTATTTCTAATTCAAACACCAAAGTTTCATAGTTGAAAATGAATTTTCACAATGACCAATAATCATTAAATTGTCTTTTTCCCATTGTCTCTTTTACTTTTCTGTCATATTTGTATTTTGGGAGACTATGTCTTCTATAATACAATTCTCCATTTTTCAGGTCAGTTCCGTGGGCTTTTAAATATAATTTTTTATCATTTTCTTTTGCGTTCACATCAAGTATTTGACAATATAGGTTTGAAAGAATAAAACAAAAGAAGTTAATAAAACTATTTAAAATCTATAATTTTTTAAGATTTAATCTAAGTCTTTATTTTTTTAAAATTTAATCTTTAAATATACATTATTATTATTATTTAAATTTTTGGACAAAATGATCATTTTAATTAAATGAAGTCTTCAGAATTTGAGGATTTATTTAACTTCTTAATTTCAAATATATACATGATACGAGATACAACTAAATTCAGACTTTAATTTGACTATTTAAAATATGTTATTCTGAAATACTTAATTAGTTAATTTTAACGGTGCTTATTACATTTATGTCTATAATAAAAAACATACTAGTTATATGTGTGAAAGAAAATGAAAGTTATGGGGAACAATTAAAAAAAAATCGTAAATGAAAACTAAAACAAAATTGTTTTGAAGTGAAACTATCTACATAATGACGAGTAAATAATACGTATTTTATTTTAGAATATATTTTACTGTAAAACAAAAAATATATTTATAGAAAACCTAAATGATAACTATTTTAACTAATATTTTGTAAGCTAGCTAAACAAGTGGGTTACTTTAATTATTTGATTAAGATCTGTCTTTATTATTGTTTTCTAAAGAATCTAAAAGTAATAGTTCTCATTAAAAACAGTTACATCATAATGATAAAAAAAATATAAAAATACATTCTCCAAAAAAAAAGTTGATATTTTTCTTATAATCTAGAATAAGTGGAATTAATTGGTCAATATAAGTTGGTGAATTTTAAAATAGTATTTTATTTTCCAACATAGCTTGAAAAGTAGTACTTTTTTTTATATTGATGGAGGCCATTAGTTTTGACCAACCTGCACGCGTCTAACACCACAACCACATGCATGTGGGTCCCACCACAGTTACAAGTTTTGTCCAATTAATCGCAGCCGTTGGATTCTCCAATTGAATTTGAATAAGCCGGCCCACTTATAATATTGTGGTGGGTCCCATCCATCTTTCCATTTATGCTTCTTCGTTCTAAAATATTATCTTTTATATATTTTTGACATTTCTATATACTTAAGATAACTCAATAAATTATTAGTTACATAAAAAAATATTTTCCAAGTTACATAAATTTATCCTGTATTTTATATATCACATAATGTTTCTTAATGGTTTAAAAAATATCATACCATTTTTCCTCTTTTGCCAAAATAAGTTTCTTAAAAAATGTTCTAACGAAAGACACTAAACGAGTTCTTACTAATCCTATTTATAGTCAATGATTTCTTTTAAGCTTATAATTATTTTGGTAAAATTATGATCCATTTCCCTAATTTATATTGTTTATTATTTGACATTACTTATTTTTATTTATAATTTATTATATTATTTAATATATTTGTTTTAGATTATATATTTTGTGATAGTTTTTTTTTTATATTTATGCAAGACAGATACTTTTTACCTTATTTGTTGGCTATACCTTAATTTTTTTTAATTACTAGGTAGGTCGGAAACCACCATAAAAAACTATTTGTAAAAACAAAATAAAAATTTTTCGTAAATTAAAATTAATTCATGAATTCAAAAAAATTTTCTAAGAAAATCAATATATTTTTATAATTAACTTATCTAAAACTAGTTTTACTGTTTTTTCTGGATATTTATCCAAACATGTCCTTTTTTGGGTACAGGGTTTGCGTCATTTTCTGATTGGTATCTCGCACTTAGTTACTGTCTGATATTCGAGCTATTTTTTTTCTCAGTTTCTTTTGTTTTTCTCCTAACTTATCCAAAAAGACCAAAATTATTAACTCGTATCTATTTCAAATACCTTGATTTCTACAAATGAATAACTTACTTTTGTTAACAAATTATTGTGCCTACAAACAAAATTAGAAATATAAAACAATGTGATGATGTAACAAAGTCCCACATTAAAGTATTTCAAGAAAATATTATTATTTTTCTGTATTAGCTAGATTCCTTTTATCTATTTTTAATGTAATTAAGATTACTTTGGCATTTTCTCATTTCATGTTTATTTTTGTATTTATTCTTCTCATTAAATATGAGATGAGATACTTTGTTAATCATTTCTACAATATCACATAAATATATCAGACCCTTTGTTTATATATTAAACTTTTATCATCTTAACCTTATTTTTTTTTTTGAAAAAAACAATGCATTTTGTTCACATGTTTAGGCCAAGAGGAGAACCAACAACATATTCGATGATTCATTTTTTTAAAACACTTTATTAATATTGACTAAAAGTTATAAAATTAAAAGAATAAATGTTAAATATAAAATAAGTCAAAAGACTTTGTAACTTCTATAAATTTTAATTAGTAACAGAATCAATTGAAAAATATGATAACAGAAGAAGGTATCTTCAAGGATATTTCTCTTGTGGAAACATTTGTTTGATTCTGTATATGCATAGCTCCAAATTTAACTGCTTATTATCCTTAGATGCAAATCAAATGATGTGACTCAAAATAATAAATTCAATGTAAAAAAGTTGGAAAAATGGGACCCACCATTTGGACCAAGAACCTTTGCATAAGGACACAAAATGTTACACTTCAGATTTGTTTCAGAGTTTTCCTAAGTTTTGAGAACTTCAATTCTGTCCAACTCAAACGTCCTTTGATGCAGCAAAGTGTTCGTTTTCTGTTCCCTCAGCTGACTTTTCATCTTCTCTGTTTCTCACAGCTTCTTCTTCTGAGTTATAACAACCCTTCAAGATTTGTCAACTCCCAAACATTCCTTGGTTTATGGTTTTTCCCCATCCCCATGAGTCTTTGACCTTGGTCTTGTAACATGGATAGGAAAAGTTGACCCTTTTGGGGGAATTAAGAGACCCAAACACCAAAAGCTCCAAAATTTGAACTCAAAAACTTCCCTTTTGTGGTTTTGGTGCTTACCCAGAGCAAAACAATGAGCTTGAAGAAAAGGGTCCTTTCAATTAACATTGAAGAGGCTGCTGTGGACTTTTTCAACCATCTCTTGCAGGAGAAGCCCAGAATTCCAGTCTTTATTCCTCTGATTCTGATTGCTTGGGCTGTTGAGAGATGGCTCTTCTCTGCCTCCTGTTGGGTTCCTCTTGCTCTTGCTGTGTGGACCACCATACAGGTTCTCACTCCTCACTTTTATTCATCATTACTCTCTTCTCATCTCTTATGCTTTTTGTGCCCACAAAAGTTATTATGATGTGAATCATCTTACCTGATCAATCAATCTGATTTCATATTAAATTGCATTTAATATTTCTTGATTTTGTTGAATTGGGGCAGTTTCAGAAGTCATGCTTACTTGTGAGATTTAAGTTTCTGTTTTGAATAAAAGTGATTGAACTGAGCGCCACTCACGTGTCAAATGCGTCAATGACACGTTTAGACTGTTAACTGAATCCTACCATTCTTTTTGCCCAAATATGTTTCCACAAAATAGTTACTTTGTTATGGATCATCTTATGCATTTGTTATTTCTTGTTATCGTTGAATTGGGGTAATTTCATAATGAATCATGAGATGTGAGTTTCCTTTTTTTTTTTTTGCTGAAGGAAAATG